>ULSA01029148.1_pt1 | contig 20950 bp, 16 predicted proteins | sample 1955951 | NCBI WGS metagenome assembly ULSA01 (sample SAMEA4835697, study PRJEB28245) | human gut metagenome | biome: gut microbiome; material: fecal sample | place: Denmark | collected 2008 | reverse complement strand
CCAGCCATAAAGGAGAATATAACTGGGTAGAGGCGGAAAATACACAAAACAGGGAAACGGATTATCAGGCAGATCAGGTATGGACGACACGTACGGAAGCTGGCTATTTTGAAACAAAAAAGTATGTGATTCATAACAGGGACAGTCTGATTCAGCATGCATTTCAGTCCTCAACGGAAGAAGGATTTGTTTCACAGGTAATTTCTCTGACTCCGCAGGATCTGGAAAAAGACAGCAATCTGGACTATTTAAAAGAGGCAGATTTAATCTGTATATCGGAAGAACAGGATGATGGATTACGTCAGTTATGGAACCTGACGAAAAAAGACGGGCAGGAAGAAGTGGATTCCAGCGCACCAACGTATTTTCAGAAAGAAAATGATGTTCCGTGGAAAGCAGTCAAAACGATTACAGAATGTATGGCCGGGGAGAATCCGCCAGCACTTATTTTAAGTAAAACTACTTACGATAATACGAAAAGCAAAAATTTGAATAAACTTGCAATCATGGTTCTTGAATACCGGCCGGAATTTTTTGTAGACTATTATTTTGATATGATTGATGAAAATGGTGTCTATACGGATGAAAACGGGAAAAAACATGATGAATGGGTAAAAAGTATGAATCCATCAGAGAATACTTTTGATCTTTCATATGCACAAAATAAGAATATCAGTGAAGGTGCCAGTGAAATTGTATATGGCAATGTATATTCTTACAGTAATTTTAATATTTTTACGCAGGGATTCACGAAAAAAAATTATCCGGAAACAACAAAGAATGCGGAGGCATTTGAATGGTATGAGGATCAGACCGGTAAACGTCCGGATAAACTGAGTGCAAATGATTTTATTTATTTTATTTTGCACGGAAGAAATTACCGGACAAATGTGGATCTGCATATTCTCGAAGTAGAACCGACAAATGAATTTATCGGAGATGTTCAGAAAAAAGATTTGAGTTATACCAGAATTGAGGACCATCTCAAATCCTGTAAAAAAGATGATTGCAGTCAATGTCAGAAATGGAAAAAGTATTATCGTACATTACTGCCATGGATTGCGGGAGATCTGAAAAAACAGGTACTGGACGGAAAAATTACGATTACACGTATGGCAAGCTGGGAATTTATCGGAAAAATTGACGATTTAAATTCCGAGTATGATATGATTGTCTTTGGAGCGACGCAGAATCAGGCGAACGGAAAAGACGGATACAACGATACGCTGATGAATGGACTGATTTACAGCAGTATTGGTGATAAGGTAATAAAAGTTGGTGGAGAGAACAGGGACCGAGCAGAATATACAATGTTACAGAGTGATGATGTGATCCGGTATTCCGGTAATGATCTGACGGCTAAAAAAGTAAAGGAACTGAAAAGTTTCATGGCTGCGGGAAAGCCGGTCATTGTTGATGAAAGATTCTACAAGGATGCCGGAAAAAGAGAAGTTGATGTAAATAATGCACGGAAAGATAACAACCAAAAGGGTACCGTGGATGTGGATTCCCAGGTTTATCAGCTTTTTTCACTTGCGAATGATGATAAGTATAAAAATCATCTCTATATTACAGGTCAGGTGGATCAGTCCGGTTTACTGTCAGATGTAGTGCGCAATAGTTGTAAGATCACATTTAATACAGAAAATGGCACAGGCTATCCGAAAGAATATAGTTACACGGAAAATGGTGGCGCTATCCGCAAAGATTCGGTACAGTACGTGGATGGGCATACATTGGTTTACCAGTTTCAGGTCAAGGGAAGTAAGAGCCGTAATTATAGGGTAAATCTGTATATTGATCGGAATGGAGATGGCATTTATAAAGGTTCTCTGAAAGATCCGGCATCGGGGCAGAAGGAAACCGAACAGATCGGAAACTTAACAATTTCGGATCAGAAAGGAAATCCGATTCAGGCGGATCGTTTAGAGGCTGGAGAGTGGTATACGATTACGCAGAAACTGCCGGCCAGTTATGTGGGAATTCTGCCGTGGAAACTGGAGATATATGACACAGATAACAGTAATCTCAGAAACAGTGTGAGTAAATACTGTGCGATCAAAACGACAGAGGAAAACCGCGAAAAGATTAAAGTCCTGCAAATGAATTTGACTTATGATATGAACTCTCAGCCATCAGAGGCGCTGATTATGGACACAAAATCCAGTGAGGGAGGGGATAATGCCAAGAAATTCAAAAAGTTTCTGGATGGAGTGAACGATTTTGAAGTTACTATTGATTTTATGAAAAATGAGGACTGGAAAAATAAGTTCTGCAAAAATGGAACAACCGAATCCCAGATAAATGCATGGGAATCATATCTGGATGATTATGATATGCTGATCCTTGGTTTCTCCGATAGTGCCGTATTTACAGAAAACAGCGTATTCCAGGCGGGATTTGAGTATTTTGTGGATCAGTGAAAGAGTGTCATTTTAAGTCACGATATCTGCAGAAACAGTACATACAATGAAATCGGAAATCCAGAAAAGCTAAAGTCCATTACATATGATGGCCGTATTCGTGATCTGATGGGACAGCGGAGATATAAGAGCGGAACGTGGTCATTGCAGGGAGGAGAGGTTTCCCTGATCTCCGGAAAGGATGGAGAAAAAGAAAAAGGAAATCTTGGGGTATATAAGTATTCGTCTTTTAAGGCGGTACAAAAAGGAGAAAACGGTCAGGAATATTATATTCCGGACTACAGTGATGCAGGGGTCGATCTGTATTTGAAATTTGGCCCTAATACAACTTATCAAACTTATCATGATGGGGTAAAAGAAAGTAAAAATAAAAATGCAGCTGCAGACCGTATTGCATTGAATACAAAATTTGAGGGTGGATTGGGAAAAACAACGAGGATTTGCCTGGATAACCGGGGACAGATTACACACTATCCATATATTCTTGACGAGCAGGATATGAAAAAACTGGATGTTGCGGAAACACATCAGCAGTGGCATCAGCTGGATATGGATAATGAGGATCTGGTGGTATGGTATAGTCTTTCCGATGACAGTCAGAACGGAACAGGAATTTATTCTTCCAGGGAAAATGATGCGAGAAATCAATACTATATTTATAATATCGGAAATATCACGTATACAGGAATGGGACATTCCGGAAATAAGACTCTTCCGGATAGCGAGGTCAAGCTGTTTGTTAATACGATGATCAGTGCATACCGTGCAACGACAGGAAATCCTTATGTCGAGATTACCAATCCGGATAAGCAGGAGAACAGCAGTACGGAAGCTTATCTGTATGCAGAAATTGATCCCGACAATTTTTCTTATAATGCAGATTCTACGATGGATGTAACATTTAAGATTACTGATCCGGCATTTGGAAAATCAAAACAGGAGACGAAAACAAATGCTTTACAGTTTGTAGACGCTTCGGGGAGCAGGGTACTTTCTGCTTCTGAGCATCCGGATCTATATAATTCAGCAGATACAGTAATGAAAGAAACTGTTTCAACATCAGAATGGGATTCCGGTTATATTTATTTGAAAAAGCCGACAAATTGGACGGATAAGGTGTATTGTTATGTATATGATGGTTCCTCAAATAATGGAGCATGGCCTGGAGTGCCAATGGTAAAGATGGAAAATGGAATATATCAATATAAAATTCCGTCTTCCATAAAAAACCCGAAGGTAATGTTTAATACGGGAAGTGACAAACAGCAATACCCAGCAACTGGGCAGCCTGGATTGGAGGTCCCATCAGGAACGAAATTTATAGATGGAACAGCGGGATGGAGCTGGAGCAAAGCGAAAGATTTTTCAGGAGCGGAGGATGCATATGAGGTCGCCATTGATGGTAATTATTATTTCAAGGTAAATTACAAAGAACTCATTGAAAAGGGACAGTTGGATTATTATCTTTGTTTGAAGACGAAAACTGAACGTGCAGGAAAAATCATATATAATAAGAGAATTACAAAAGTTTCTGTACTGCCGCTGCCACTATTTAATTTGGATTAACAGAAAACACGCAATGTGACAATCTCGCATTGCGTGTTTTTCTTGCAACGGAAAAACATTTATGTTATAGTAAGCTTATCTTTTTTCAGAGGCAGTATCTGTCAAAATACCCATTTGTGAATGACACTTTTGTAAAAATCAGATCCGTATGGCATTGTAAAACGGATGGATTTTTCATATAATAAAAGGAGAGATCATTTGCAGACAAACACAGATATAGGAGTAAACCGAAAGTACAAGGATACGTTATTCCGTTTTTTATTTGGAAGGGACAAGAAGAATGCGTTGAGTTTATACAATGCAATCAATCACAGTTCGTATACAGAGGAAGACGATTTGGAATACACGACATTGGATGATGTAATCTACATGAAGTTTAAAAATGACGTATCATTTCTGATTGGAAAAACGTTAAATTTATATGAGCACCAGAGCAGCTATAATCCCAATATGCCGTTACGAGGATTTTTGTATTATGCAGATTTATATCGTCAGCTATTGCCGGAGACAGAGCGGCTATATGGAAGATCGTTAGTGCGGATTCCAACACCGAGGTATGTGGTATTTTATAATGGTTCAGACAAAGACATGGCAGAAGAAATCATACAATTGCGGCTTTCGGATGCTTTTGAAACGGAAGATGCAAAAGGCGCTTATGAATGGACTGCTACTATGGTGAATATTAATTGTGGCAGGAATAAAGAACTGTTGCAAAAATGCCGGCCGTTGTTTGAATATTCGGTGTTTATTGGTAAGGTCAAAAAATATCGTATTGAGATGGAGCAGCTAAATGTGGCAGTGCACCGGGCAGTTGAGGAATGTATACGGGAAAATATTTTAAAGGATATTTTAGAAAAACATCGCAGGGAGGTCTATGATATGTGTCTGACAGAGTTCGATGAGCAAAAGTATGAGGATATTGTAAAAGAGGAAGCACGTGAAGAAGGACTTCGGGAGGGACGTGAAGAAGGTCTTCAAGAAGGACTCCGCAAGGGGCGTGAAGATACCGCAAGGAGTCTGTTAAAGTCCGGAAAATTATCCGAGGCAGAAATTGCCGAATGTACAGAGCTTCCGCTGGAAATAGTTCAGGAGTTGAAAAGAAAAATGGAACTGTAATTTTGTAGAGTATAGGTATTGCATAAGCAAACAAGATATGTGACCAGTGCAGAGTATAGCAGGTCAGACGGCATAAGCCGTTCGGTCAAGTTCCTGTGGGCTGGAAGCGGAAATAATGTTATAGAGGATACGACACTCCGTTTCCCGGGAAATGACATTACAAAGATTAAGAAAGCGGAACTGGAGAACTTTTTACATGCCGGTTATCCGGTTGTTGCGGTTGATGACCTCTATCGCCTGTCCGATAAAATAGATGCCGGTTCAAACCTTGCGGATCTGGTCAGGGAGAGTAAGAAGGAAAAGAAAACCATTTACCAGACGTCAGATACCAATGGGCTGATTGCAAAGGTAAAAGAGGTCTGTCCGAAAATTACGTTTACAAAACTGCCAAATGAATATCAGGGAACGACTTCGTCTGAGGGGAAAAATGATACGTCTGTTTTCGTAGATGACAGTAAGGCAAATTATCTGGATGTGGACGGTTTTGGCAGATCAAAACTTGATTTTGGTTTTCAGGTGACGGATGTGCCATCGGCACAGTATCAGTGTAAAGTTTATATTGACCAGAATCAGGATGGTAAATTTGAAGAGGGGCTGGCAGATGTGGATGGCTCCGGGGATGCGGATGATTCGGATGATACAGGGGAAGTTTATTATGAGGGAGATGTTTTTACGGCAGGAGACGGGGAACAGAACATTACACCGGTAAAACTTTCCAAACTGTACTTTGGGCTGATCCAGTGGAAGATTGTTGTATACCGCAAGGATAATCCGGACATTCATTTTACACGTACCGGCTGCTCGGTTGCAAAAAAACAGACCGGACAGAAACGGGAGATTAAGGTGCTTCAGATTATGCCGGACGAGAAGATTGAAAATCAGAAGGAGTATGATGGGTATCTAAATCTGAAAAAAAATACGCTGTTTACGAAATATTATAATGCATTGAATGATTATAAAATTTCCGTGGTAACGACTACGGTTTCTGATTTTCAGACGGATAATTTCGGGGAGAAATTTGTGTATGATTATTCCAGGGATATTTCAGCCCAAAAAGGAAACGAAAATCCAGCTAAAATGTCAAAAAAACAAAAGGAACTGTATAATACATACAATATGTTTATTCTGGGATTTGGCGATACGTTCCATAAGGTAAATATGTCGAATAAAAACGGTGCGATTGATTTCCTGAAATATTTTATCGCCTCTAGAAAAAGTGTTTTGTTTACGCATGATTTTACTTCTATGCATAATGTGAACAGTGGGGATTTCGGATATTCTGCCAATACATATCTGCGTGATGTCATGGGAATGAATCGGTATAAAGCTGTGAGTGGGAAACTGACCGAGAGCGAACGAAAGGAATTGCTGGCTTATCAGGCGAAACATAAGTATGATACAATGACCCAGACAACCGTTGGCAGTGATGGTACACTTTCTACAACGGCACTTGGTAATACAAAGGGATTTACTTACTATGCCATGAAACGTCTGGGATGGACAGATGATCCAAAGGTTTATGAATATAATCCAAAATTTGATAAAAATCAGAAAGTTCCGTATCAGTATATGATCAGAAGTTATAAAAATGATGAATATATCTGTGGCAAGGATGACGGTATTTTGAATGCGAAATTGACAGGATTTAACAATAATAATGACCTGACAAAGCGTGCAACGAAGACGAATACGGGACAGATTACGGAATATCCGTTTAAAATTGACGAAACACTCAAAATTGCATCAACGCATGGGCAGTGGTATCAGTTGGACATGGAAGATCCGGAAGTTACGGTCTGGTACTGTCGAGAACGGAAAGCCGTGGTGTGAACGGAAAAAAGATACGGATTCAAACGGAGATGGAACCGGTGCCACCTATGGCACTTCCCCGAATGATGCCGCCAATAATTACTATATTTACAGTAAGGGAAATGTTTTTTATTCCGGAGTAGGTCATTCTACGGTAGATGGAGATATGGAGGCAAAGCTTTTCATTAATACGATGATTGCCGCATATCGTACCACATATGAGCCGCCAATGGTTGAGATTTTAAATGATGAGGCAGAACTTTTAACAGATGAGTCCGGGAATGAAGGGGATCCAAATCTGGTTTACAAGATGAACTGGATGAAGGAATACGAAAATAATATTGCCGGAACAAAGGAAAAGATTCGTTTCAGTCCGGTAGAACTGAATACCGTTAAAACCAAACTGACCTGTTCGATCCAATATGCAGATGGATCTTATGTGGACAAAATATATAAAAAAGATGGAACGGAGATATCGGGAAAAGAAACCGAACAGGGTTCCGGAAAATATGTGTTTGAAAATCTGAAAAACATGGGTGAATATTATTTCATTTATGATACAACAGATGGTAAAAAAGGACGGGAAGGTAATGTTGTTTTTGAAATTTATAACAATAAATCAAAGAATCCGGATGGAACACCTAGAAAGGGAAAAACTACAGTGAAAATGGAATCACAGAACTTGTTTTTGCTTGATTAAGATCATTGCATCATCAGAATTGGACACGGATATGCATATACAGCTCAAGTCACTGACGGATCATCTGGATGAAACATTGATGAGGCAATATCCGTTAGAAGTCAGTGCATTTGCAGAGAGGAAAAAGAATCTTGCAGATGTTGTGCTACAGGTTATTGTAAACAGTAACATGGAGAAAGTAGAGGAATGGAAAGGAAGTGAACAGACAATGTGTGAAGCATTAAGAGTACTGATGAAAGAGGAACTGAAAGAGGAGCGAGTGGCAGGCTTGCGCGAGGGACGTCTTGAAGGTCAGCGCGAAGGCCAGATTTGTGCATATGCAACTTTGGTACAGGATGGAATCATTACAGTGGAAATTGGTGCAGAAAAAGCAGGAATGTCTGTCGATGATTTTACAAAAGAGATGAAGAAGGCCGGTTATGTAATCCCTGCGGTATAAAATCAATTTTGCAAAGCCATGCAGTATGAATTTTTCTCTTGCATGGCTTTTAGCCGCTCGGGACTGTTTTTCTTGCAACGAGCATACACATATGATATAGTAAACATATCTTTTTTCAGAGGCAGTTTCTGCCAAAAATCCCATTTGTTTAAGTTTTATGAGTTTATTAATACGAAATTTTTGTGCGTTGAAAAGAGCACAACAGTTTTGTATAATAAAAGGAGAACAATTGAAAAACAAAAAAGAAAAACAAAAGAAGTTGCAGTGGCACCCGGCGTTTTGTTCGGCATTGCGCTTGGAACTGCTGGAGGATGCGGCGAATCTGGAATTTACCGATGAGTTTCAGCTTACGGAAAAGCCGTTGCAGATTGACTGCACGGTTGTCAAAGTAAAGAAAAACTGCAGGATAAAAAACGAAATCGGGAAAATTTTCCGAACCTATAATATTTTTGAATATAAATCTCCGATGGATGAGTTGAATATTGATACTTTCTACAAGGCGGTTGCGTATGCGTGCCTGTATAAGGTGTTGCCGAAACATGTGAATGAGATTCCGGCAGAGGAGATTACCATTACACTGATTCGTGATCGTAAGCCGGTGAAGCTTCTTCAGAAATTAAGTAGTGATGGGTATGAATGCAGGAAAGAAACAGCCGGAATCTATTATGTCAGTGGTGTGATGTTCCCGGTGCAGATCATTGCATCATCGGAACTGGATATGGATTTGCATGTACAGCTCAAGGCACTGACTGACAATATGGATGAACCGCTGATGTGGAAGTATCTGCAGGAAGTTAGCGTTTTTACAGAGAGGGAAAAGAATTTTGCGGATGTTGTGCTTCAGGTTATTGTAAACAGTAACATGGAGAAAGTGCAAAAATGGAAAGGAAGTGAAAGGATTATGTGTGAGGCATTACGTGTTTTGATGGCAGATGAATTGAATGAAGAACGCGTGGAAGGTCAGCGTGAAGGCCAGATTCGTGCATATGCAACTTTGGTACAGGATGGAATCATTACAGTGGAAGTTGGTGCAGAAAAAGCAGGAATGTCTGTCGATGATTTTACAAAAGAAATGAAACAGGATGGTTATGTAATCCTTGCGGTATAAAATCATTTTGTAAAGCCATGTAGTATGTATGGGTAAAAACATCTATAATTTCAATTATTCTGCGGATTCTTGAGAAACAGAGTCTTTCTTTTTCCTGGATTTTGCAGAAAGCATTTTATGACCAGAGTAGATAGCCATAATCATGCAGAGAAGAGAACTGCAGGCAAAATATTTGTGAGCTGATTTCATATTTTTATAGCCGGTATAGATAGTTCCGATCATGGTTGCCAATGCACCAAGGGACCAATATTTATGTGCTTTCATTTGAATACCTCCTGTGTTTTTCTATATAATACCTCTTTTTGGAGAGTATGCAAACAGGAAATTTTATTTTATTTGCTCTGAACTGTTTTTCTGATGAGGCAATATTTGTTAGAGGTCGGTGCATTTGCAGAGAGGGAAAAGGATCTTGCGGATGTTGTGTTGCAGGTTATTGTAAACAGTAACATGGAGAAAGTGCAAAAATGGAAAGGAAGTGAAAGGATTATGTGTGAGGCATTACGTGTTTTGATGGCAGATGAATTGAATGAGGAACGTGTGGAAGGTCAGCGCGAAGGAAGAGTGGAAGGTCAGCGCGAAGGCCAGATTCGTGCATATGCATCTCTGGTGCAGGATGGGATCATCACCGTGGAAACGGGTGCAGAAAAAACGGGAATGTCTGTCGGAGATTTCACAAAGGAAATGAAGCAGGCAGGTTATGTAATCCCTGCGGTATAAAATTAATTTTGTAAAGCCATGCAGTATTGGATTTTTCCATTGCATGGCTTTTTGTTTTTCCTATTGTTTTTCCAGCTCGGGATGTTTTTTCTTGCAGCGGTCATAAACATATGGTATAGTAATCATATCTTTTTTCAGTGGCAGTTTCTGCCAGAAAATCCCATTTGTTTTGTTGCATAAGTGAAAGATGTGAACCTTGATGTGCCTTTGACGGTCAGGTTTTGACAGTCAGGTTTTGACGGTCGGAGATTGACGGTCAGGGTTTAACAGTCTGCAATTTTTATGCGTTGAAATAAAAGCAAAAACCACATATAATATAAGGAGAACATTTGGAAAAAGAACAAACGAAAAATCAACAGGAGAAGAATCAGAAAAAGTCCCAAAAGCTGCAGTGGCATCCGGCATTCTGTTCGGCCTTGCGCCTGGAACTGCTGGAGGATGCAGAAAATTTGGAATTTACCGATGAGTTCCAGCTTACGGAAAAACCTTTGCAGATTGACTGTACGGTTGTAAAAGTAAAGAAGGACTGCAAAATAAAAAATGAAATCGGGAAGATCTTCCGGAAACACAATATTTTTGAATATAAATCCCCGAAGGATGAGCTGAATATTGATACTTTTTACAAGGCGGTTGCGTATGCGTGCCTGTATAAAGTATTACCAAATCATGTGGATGAGATTCCGGCAGAGGAGATTACCATTACACTGATTCGAGACCGCAAGCCGGTGAAGCTGCTGGGGGAATTGGAAAAATCTGGGTATGGATATAAAAAAGAAGCAGCAGGAATCTACTATGTCAATGGCGCGATGTTCCCAGTGCAGATCATAGTGTCATCGGAACTGGATGTGGATATGCATGTACAGCTCAAGGCACTGACCGACAGGCTGGAGGAATCGTTGCTGCGCCAGTATTTATTGCAGGCGAGTACCTTTGAGGGAAGGGAGAAGAATCTTGCAGATATCGTGCTGCAGGTCATTGTAAACAGTAACATGGAGAAAGTACGGGAATGGAAAGGAAGTGAAAGGATCATGTGTGAGGCATTACGTGTTTTGATGGCAGATGAATTGAATGAGGAACGTGTGGAAGGTCGAATCGAAGGACAGCGCGAGGGAAAGATTCGTGCATATGCATCCCTGGTACAGGATGGAATCATTACAGTGGAAATTGGTGCAGAGAAAGCAGGAATGTCTGTCGATGATTTTACAAAAGAAATGAAGAAGGCCGGTTATGTAATTCCTGCAGTATAAAATCAGAACATAAAATGTGTGGTGCCCATGGTTGCACCACACATTTCATTTTAATTTAAGAAAAGTTTTATATAATAGGAATTGTTCTGGAAATCAGTTCATGATAGTATAAAAGCTATGCATATGAAAAGGAGTTAAATCATGGGAAAAATATTTAAAAACATGCTCCCATACTGGAAATGGATTCTGGTTATTGTGGCTTTTCTTGTGATGCAGGCATTTTGTGATCTGTCCCTGCCACAGTATACATCGGATATTATCGATGTCGGAATCATGAGCAGCGGAGTGGAGCATATTCTTCCGGAAGAAATGACACAGGAGGATTTTGTGTCAGCACAGCTTTTTATGACCAGCAGGGAAAAGAAAACATTTGCTGCCTGTTATAAGGAGCCGAAAAAAGATGGAAACTATGTGAGAAATTGTGAAGAGGATACGCTTGACGATATGGATGAGTCTCTGTTGGAGCCGATCGTCATGGTATATCAGATGTCCCAGATGAAGGAGTCCGATATTGACGAGAAGGCTCTCACGGGGAAAATGGGAACGGATGGGACGCAGATAGATATGAAGCAGCTGATGCAGGCACTGGCAGCCGGCCAGGTACCGGATCAGCAGATTCTTAAGATGCGAAAGCAGGTGTCTGGACAGATTGATGCGATCGGATCTTCTACATTGAAATCCATGGGTGTGACCTATGCGATCTCCTGTGATAAAAATGCAGGTGTGGATGTAGATGCCATTCAGAAACATTACTTATGGACCACCGGAGCCAAGATGCTTGGTTTTGCGCTGCTGATGGTTATGGCGGCAGTGGTTGTCGGATATTGTGCTTCCCGTGTGGGAGCATCCATCGGACGGGATCTGCGTGATAAGACATTCCGCAATGTCGTACAGTACTCCAATGCAGAGATGGATCATTTTTCAACGGCATCCCTGATTACGAGAAGTACCAATGATGTACAGCAGATTCAGATGGTGACTGCAGTATTTCTGCGAATGATTCTTTATGCTCCGATCATTGGAATCGGTGGTGTGATTAAGGTTGCACAGACCCATGCAGGAATGGAATGGGTGATCGCGCTTGCGGTGCTTGTTATTCTTGGATTTGTAATGCTTCTTACCTCCCTTGCCATGCCGAAGTTTAAGATTATGCAGAATCTCGTGGACCGGCTGAATCTGGTTTCAAGAGAGATTCTGACAGGATTAAATGTCATTCGTGCATTTGGACGGGAAAAACGGGAAGAAGAGCGGTTTGATGAGGCCAACCGCAATCTGACAAAGACGCAGTTGTTTACCAACCGTGTTATGACATTTATGATGCCGGGAATGATGATGATCATGTACTGCATTACGCTTCTGATTGTGTGGGTTGCCGCAAAGAGGATCGATGGCGGATATATGCAGGTTGGTTCCATGACGGCATTTATTACTTACACAATGATGATCGTTATGGCATTTCTGATGCTGACCATGATGTCTATCATGATGCCGAGAGCCGGTGTAGCTGCAGAGCGTATAGATGAGGTTGTACGCACAAAAAGTACGATTACAGATCCGAAAGAGCCGGTTGCCATGGAACAGTGTGAGGGTGTGATTGCCTTTCATCATGTAAATTTCCGGTATCCGGGAGCCACGGAAGATGTGCTTTCGGACATTGATTTTGTTGCAGAGCCGGGAAAGACCACTGCAATTATCGGAAGTACCGGATGTGGTAAATCTACGCTGGTCAACCTGCTTCCGCGTTTTTATGATGTGACAGGCGGAGAGATCACGCTTGACGGAACGGATATCCGCAAGTATACATTGCAGGATCTGCGGGAACATATCGGATTTGTACCACAGAAGGGAATTCTTTTCTCCGGTACAATTGCAAGCAATCTGCGCTTCGGGGCAGAGGATGCGTCAGATGAGCAGATCCGGGAAGCAGCGGAGATTGCGCAGGCAACAGAGTTTATTGACAGCAAACAGGATGGGTATGAGAGTGCGATTGCACAGGGCGGAAGCAATGTTTCCGGCGGACAGAAGCAGCGGCTTGCCATTGCCAGAGCGATCGCAAAGAATCCAAAGATTTATGTGTTTGATGACAGTTTTTCCGCTCTGGATATGAAGACCGATGCGGCACTCCGCAGAGCGCTTGAGACAAAGACGGAACATACGACCGTGATCATTGTCGCACAGCGAATCAGTACGATTCTGCATGCGGACCAGATACTGGTACTCGACGATGGAAAGATTGTCGGAAAAGGCACGCATGAGGAATTACTGCACAATTGCGAAGTTTACGAGCAGATTGCCAGGAGCCAGCTGTCTGCCAAAGAACTGGGACTTTCTGAGGAGGTGAAATAAGATGGCAGAACAACGTACAAGAAGACCTCACGGTCCGATGGGCGGCCCGGGCAGAGGAATGATGCCGGGAGAAAAGCCAAAAGATTTCAAAAACTCTATCGAAAAACTGGTTCGTTATCTCGGAAGATACTGGTATGCAATCGTTGCCGTTATGATTTTTGCGGCGGTGTCTACCGTCTTTTCCGTTGCCGGACCAAAGGTTATGGCACGTGCAACGAATGCATTGGTGGAAGGTCTCGGAAAAAAGATCGCGGGAACCGGATCTATTGATTTTACCTATATTGCCAAAGTGTTATTGTTTACACTTGGCCTGTATATCTGTTCTGCAGTATTCAGTTTTATACAGGGAATGATCATGACAGGAATCACGCAGAAAACCTGTTACCGCATGCGTAAGGAAATTTCAGAGAAAATCAACCGCATGCCAATGAAATATTTCGAGAGCCGCACGTACGGAGAGGTGCTATCCCGCATCACGAATGATGTGGATACACTTGGACAGAGTTTAAATCAGAGTGTGACGCAGATCATTACGAGTGTGGCAACACTGGTCGGAACACTTGTGATGATGATTTCAATTTCCGGAATTATGACATTGATTTCACTTGTGATTCTTCCGGTATCTGCCATCCTGATTTCGTTTATTATCAAACATTCGCAGAAATATTTCCGCCAGCAGCAGGAATATCTGGGACATATCAACGGACAGGTGGAAGAGGTCTATGGCGGACATCTGGTGGTGCAGGCATATAATAAGCAGGAGAGCACCATCCAAAAATTTGAAGATACCAATCAGATTCTGTTTCAATCGGCATGGAAGTCCCAGTTTTTATCCGGACTGATGCAGCCGATCATGCAGTTTGTCGGAAACCTCGGTTATGTCGGAGTGGCAATTTCCGGAGGACTTCTGGCAATCCGCGGAACCATCGGGGTTGGTGAAATTCAGGCATTTATTCAGTATGTCCGGAATTTTACTCAGCCGATCCAGCAGATTGCGCAGGTGGCAAATATGCTGCAGTCGATGTCTGCAGCCTCCGAGCGCGTATTTGAATTTCTGGACGAAGAGGAAGAAGAACTGACGGTTGAACATGCTGTGCATCTCGACCATGTGGATGGTTACGTGGATTTTTCCCATGTAAGTTTCGGATACAATCCGGGTCAGATCATTATCAGGGATTTTTCCGCTCATGTAACACCTGGACAGAAAATTGCAATTGTCGGACCAACGGGAGCAGGAAAAACCACAATGGTCAAACTGCTTATGCGTTTCTATGATGTGACAGGCGGAGCCATTCAGGTGGATGGGCATGATATCCGCGACTTTAACCGTCAGGAGCTTCGGGATGCATTTGGTATGGTATTGCAGGATACCTGGCTGTTTAAGGGATCTATCATGGAAAACATCCGGTATGGCCGTTTAGATGCCACGGATGAGGAAGTGATTGAGGCGGCAAAAGCCGCACATGCCCACCATTTTATCCAGACACTTCCGGGTGGCTACCAGATGGAGTTAAACGAGGATGCAAGTAATGTTTCCCAGGGACAGAAACAGCTTCTTACAATTGCACGTGCCATTCTTGCGGATAACCCGGTTCTGATTCTGGATGAGGCAACCTCTTCGGTAGATACCCGTACGGAAGTGCGGATCCAGAAGGCTTTGGATAATCTGATGCGCGGACGTACCAGCTTTATCATTGCACACCGGCTCTCTACGATAAGAAATGCGGATCTGATTCTGGTGATGAAAGATGGCGATATCATAGAGCAGGGAACACACGAACAGCTTCTGGCGCAAAAGGGATTTTATGCAGATCTGTATAATTCCCAGTTTGAAGAGAATGCATAAGACATTGAAATAAATTGGCAGTTGTGCTATAGTTTAACTGTATTTATCGACAAATTTTGACAAAATCGGACAGTGCTTTCTGGTATGCTTATTTTTGACTGAATTTGACATTCTAGGAGGCCTACATGGGAAAACTAAATGTCGCAATTGCAGATGATAACGAGGTTATGCGTGACTTATTGGAAGAAATGGTAACCAGTGATGATGAACTGCACCTGATCGGGATGGCGAAGGATGGAGAAGAAGCCTGTCATCTGATCAGGGAAAAAGAACCGGATGTTGTATTATTGGATATTATTATGCCGAAATTGGACGGTCTGGCAGTCCTTGACAGGATCAGGGCAGATCACACGCTAAAAAACCGGCCGACATTTCTGATGATCAGCGGAATCAGCAATGAAAAAATTACCGAAGATGCGTTTGAGCGGGGAGCAGATTATTATATTATGAAGCCGTTTGACCGGAATATTGTTTTGGACCGGATCAAGACACTCAACCGTCGAAAAAACAAAGTACGAAAAGAAATTGGCAGACCGGTTGAGATGGAAAAGAAATCGGAAAAGTACTCGTTACAGACACTGGAAGAGGATGTCACAGAGATAATTCATGAGGTTGGGGTTCCGGCACATATCAAGGGATACCAGTATTTGCGGGAGGCAATCATCATGTCTGTGACGAATATGGACATGTTAAATTCTATTACGAAAATTTTATATCCGGGGATCGCAAAGAAATTTGATACGACACCAAGCCGTGTCGAGCGTGCCATCCGTCATGCAATTGAAGTAGCATGGAGCCGTGGCAAGATGGATACGTTGGATGATCTGTTCGGATATACGATCAGCAATGGAAAAGGAAAACCGACCAACTCGGAATTTATCGCTCTTATTACGGACAAAATACGATTACAGATGAAGAGTAAGTAAAGGAGTGTTGTGTATGAAGAAGATTCTGTTTGTTTCATCAGAGGCAGTTCCATACGTGAAAACCGGAGGTCTTGCCGATGTTGTTGGGTCACTTCCGAAATATTTTGACAAAAAAGAGTATGATGTGCGGGTGATTATTCCGAAATACGCCTGCATGGATCGCTCATTTCTTCCAAATTTAAAATTTTTGTGCCATTTTTATGTGAATCTGAACTGGCGCAGGCAGTATGTTGGAATTTTCGAGTCAGAATATCATGGTGTTCACTTTTATTTTGTGGACAATGAATTTTATTTTGCAGGAGAATCTCCATACAACAATATCTATGAAGATGTGGAAAAGTTTGCATATTTTTCCAAGGCAGTACTTGCTAGTCTGCCGTATATTGATTTTGCCCCGGATATTATCCATTGCAATGACTGGCAGACAGGACTTATTCCGGTGTTTCTGCATACGGTATTTGGAGATGATAATTTTTATGCGGGAATCAAAACCGTGTTTACGATTCATAACCTGCAGTTTCAGGGACGCTGGCGAATTCAGGAGATTATGGATATTACAGGACTCCCGGCACACATTTTCAATGCATACGAACTGGAATCTTATGGCGAAGCAAACTACTTAAAGGGTGGCGTGGTATATGCAGATTATATTACTACCGTCAGCCCGACGTATGCAAATGAGATTACGACCGTAGAAGGGGGAGAGGGCTTAAGTGGCCTGATGACTGCCCGAAAGGATCGCCTTTATGGTATTTTAAACGGAATTGATTATGAAGAATATAATCCACAGACAGATCCTTATATTTCGGTAAATTATTCGAAAAAAGATGCAGTGAGTGGGAAAAAAGAAAACAGAGCTGCATTACAGAAAGAACTTGGGCTTCCAGTCAGGGAGGATGCTTTCCTGATCGGAATCGTATCGCGTATGACCAGCCAGAAAGGATTTGACCTGATCGGCTGCGTATTGGATGAACTTTTAACCGAAATGGATATACAGCTGGTGGTTCTTGGTTCCGGAGAGAGCCAGTATGAAAATATGTTCCACCATTATCAGAGTAAGTATCCGGACAAGGTAAGCGTACATATCGGATTTACCGAGGAGCGTTCGCACCATATATACGCGGCAAGTGATGTGCTGCTGATGCCTTCCATGTTTGAACCATGCGGGCTGGCACAGATGATTGCCATGCGTTACGGAACACTTCCGATCGTACGTGAAACCGGAGGACTCCGGGATACGGTAGAACCATACAATGAATATGAAAATACAGGATGTGGTTTTTCATTTGCGAATTTTAATGCACAGGAAATGGCAGATATTGTCCGGTATGCGTATCGTGTGGAGCATGAACAAAAGGCCGCATGGAAAGAACTGATCTATCGTGCGATGGATCGCAATTTTTCCTGGAATGTTTCGGCACATGCATATGAGAAGCTATATGATAAACTGGTAGAAATGTAATAGATGTTCCCCGCAGAATTTTTTCTGCGGGGATTTTGTGTCTGGAAATATAATCTATGAAGTGCAGACCGGCTGCGGCATGGTCAGCAGATGGCTGTGCCGGCAGTAATAGTAGGCATGGTCGGACAGAATTTCTTCATCCTGAAGCTGTGAGGCATTCACTTCTTTTACCATTGCGGTGTAATGGTCGAGATTCTGCCTGTCGTTTTCATCGGCGGCAAGAATCAGTACTTCGTGAATACTGCTTGGCAGAATGATCAGATCCTTTTCAAACAAATCGGACAGTTCTTTTAAGATGTCATCGTAGAGGAGAACGGTTGCACCGTTGGTCCGGTACGTATTGGTCAGAACATACAGTGGCGGGGCTGCTTCCGGGAGTGGAGTTTCCGCGACGAGCTGCATTTCTTTGAGAAGACTGCTCATCGGGGTAAGCTGTGGGGGAAGAAGCTGTGGCGTGTTTTTCTTCGCAAGCCGGTAGAGCGTTTCTTTGTCGGTTTTCCAAAGGTTTAAGTGATGATTGTGGATCAGAATATTTGCCTGGTTTTCGGCACTTGCATGGAGCAGACAGTAAAAGATTACGGCCAGATCCTGATAGCGGAAAAACGGAACCTCTTTTAACAGTTCCTGATTTTTTTCAAAGCTTACAAGACGCATGACGATGTGCTCGCTGGCACGGGAAAAATCGGTAAAGTAGGACGTGTCAAAATTTTCTTCCGGGGCATGCGCCTGATAGGTATGAAGAATATCTTCACAGATTTCTTCAAGGCATATCCCTTCCAGATAGCGATGATAGTATGGCATCAGATAGATCGCAGGTGACACGTTTTTCTTCGGATGGAGAAGTACCAGACCATCGTAATGTGTTCCGTTATTTTTGGTAAAGGAACGAATGTCTAAAGTGACACCTGTCTCGATACGCAGAGAAAGCTGTGTACGGATCGTTGTTAAAAATTCCTGATAGTTCATATGTAATTGAAAACAAATGTATATATGGGAAATTTCGGAATGACCGTTTCCGAAGATGAAAAATCCACGGTGTTAACCAGACACCGTGGATTTACTTTAGCATGTTTTGACTGAAATTGCAATCATTTTTCTCGGTTTTTTAATAAGAGAGAAGTTCCTGCCACAGCTTTGTGTACTTGGCGGAATCATCATCACTTAATGCTTTATAGATTTCACATCTTTTTATCGTGTCACTGGAAGGATTGACAGCTTCGTTATTTTTTACGTCAGCGTCCTGATTTTCTACCACAGATGTAATCGGAGAGGCATACTGCACATATTCGAAATTCTTTTCTGCGATATCATCCTTACACAGGAAATTTAAGAATTTTAAAGCGTTGGTCTGGTTAGTGCAGGACTTTGGAATGAACCAGGAATCGATCCAAAGGTTGGATCCCTCTGTTGGAACTGAATAATCCAGATTGTCGTTCTCTGCCATGGCCAGTGCAGCCTCGCCGGAGTAGCACAGTGCGATGGAGGCTTCTTCTCCGATCATGGCATCGGCTGTCTCGTCTACATAGTAGGCATATACGATTTTATCATCTTTTTGCTTTTTTAATATGTCGAGGGCTTCCCGCAGATGATTTTCATCGGTATCGTTTAAGGAATACCCTTTGGAGATCAGGGCAGGGGCAAACGTATCACGGACGGAATTTTCCATGATGATTTCATCCTCATAGGTAGGATCCCACAGGCAGTCCCAGCTTGATACGGTTTTGGCATCAATGGTTGTTTTGTTGTAGAGAAGGCCAAGAGTCCCGTAAAAATATGGAACGGAATAGGTGTGATTCTTGTCATAGGAAGCAGACATATCAAGGATCGTTGGATCCAGATTTTTGTAGTTGTCCATGGCATCGTAATCTTCTTCGAGAACTTCGCCCTCGTTGATCAGACGCTCAACCATATATTCGGAAGAGCAGATTACATCATAGTTGATGGAACCGGCTTTGTATTTGGTATACATTTCTTCCGGACTTTCATATTCTTCGTATTTGACGGTGATACCGGTTTCTTTTTCAAACTGTTTGACTACGGACTCATCGATATATTTTCCGTAATTTAAAACGGTTAAGGTCTGTCCGTTTTTTTTCGCAGAGGAAGATCCCCCACAGGCAGTGAGTGCGCTGACTGCCAGAGCAGAAATTAAGAGAGCAGAGAAAATTCTTTTTTTCATAATAGGACTCCTTTCGGCTGGAATAAAATTCCAATGGAAAATTTATTTGGCTGCAACACGCTTCTTCCCCGGATAAACATTTCCGGCAAGAAGAATGAGCAGAACGGCAAAGAACAGAATCGTGGAAAGTGCATACAATTCCGGTTTGATTCCTTTGCGAAGTTCTGTGTAGAGCATGGTGGAGAGGGTATTGACCCCGGCTCCTTTGGTAAAATAGGTGATGGAAAAATCATCCAGTGACATGGTGACTGCCATCATAAATCCGGAGAATACACCGGGACGGATTTCCGGCCAGGTGACTTTGTAAAATGCATACAGCGGCGTTGCTCCGAGATCAAGTGCCGCCTCATAGGTGCTGCGGTTTGTCTGTTTCATTTTCGGAAGCACATTTAAAATAACATAAGGAATACTAAAGGTAATGTGCGCTAAAAGAACCGTCACAAATCCGAGGTCGATAAATTTCACAAACAAAAGCATCATGGAGATACCGGTTACGATATCCGCATTCAGAAGCGGAATATTGGTCGCGCCGAGATAAATGGTCTGGTGCCGTTTTTTCATGGCGGCTATGCCGAGCGCGGCAAGTGTTCCAATCAGTGTGGAAATCATTGCGGACAGGAAAGTGACCTGCAAAGTTGTGATAAATGCAGTCATGATCTTTTCGTCCTGAAAACAGCCGGTATACCACCGGAGCGTGAAGCCTCCCCATTTTACCTTGGAACGGGAATCGTTGAAAGACAAAGCAATCAACACAACAATCGGAAGGTAAAGGAAGGCAAAGATCAGGATCATATAGATCCGGGATGCACATTTTTTTAACATATGGATGTTCCCTCCCCTTCTTTATCAAATATATTTACAATTGTCATACTTACGATTACAAAGATCATCAGGACAAAGGAAAGACCGCTTCCGGCATTCCACTGCATTCCCTGCATAAAATCCTGCTCGATCACATTTCCGATTAAAAGAACGTGACCACCGCCTAATACCTGCGAGATTGCAAACGAGGTAAGTGACGGGACAAATACCATGACGATTCCGCTGATGATTCCGGATACGGTAA
>ULSA01002596.1_pt1 | contig 21210 bp, 18 predicted proteins | sample 1955951 | NCBI WGS metagenome assembly ULSA01 (sample SAMEA4835697, study PRJEB28245) | human gut metagenome | biome: gut microbiome; material: fecal sample | place: Denmark | collected 2008 | reverse complement strand
TCGGACACTGTTCAAGCCACGAAAAACGACCCGCGCAAATTTCCTTTCGGCAACTTCATGCGCAAGTCAAACGTGGATGAGCTTCCGCAGTTCTTCAATGTATTGCGCGGTGATATGAGCATCGTAGGGCCACGTCCGCACATGCTCTATCACACGAAAGTATATTCCGACCTTATAGATAAGTATATGGTGCGCCACTTCTCCAAGCCGGGAATAACGGGATATGCACAGGTTACGGGTTTCCGCGGCGAGACAAAGGAACTGTGGCAGATGGAGGAACGCATCAAAAGAGATATCTGGTATATTGAGAATTGGAGCCTTTGGCTTGATATTAAGATAATATTCCAAACCGCCATCTCTATAATAAAGAAAGATAAGAACGCATATTAATCATCCGAACAAAAGGAGAATAAAGAACACTATAATATGAAAGGTATTGTTTTAGCAGGAGGTTCCGGCACACGCCTCTACCCGATAACGAAAGGAATAAGCAAGCAACTTATTCCAATTTTCGACAAACCTATGATTTATTATCCTATCTCTGTACTTATGCTTGCAGGGATAAGGGAGATACTTATTATATCCACGCCTCACGATCTCCCCGGTTTTCGTCGCCTTCTTGGCAACGGAGATGAGTTTGGTGTCAGATTCGAATATGCGGAACAGCCATCACCTGATGGTCTCGCACAGGCGTTTATCATCGGAGAAGAGTTTATCGGCGATGATAGTGTATGCCTGGTATTAGGCGACAACATATTTTATGGCTCCGGTTTTTCGAGTCAGTTGCGTAAAAGCGTAGAAGTATGCGAAAAAGAAGGAAAGGCTTCTGTATTCGGATATTACGTGAATGATCCGGAAAGATATGGTGTGGCCGAGTTCGACAAAGACGGAAACTGCCTCAGTATCGAAGAGAAACCGGCACATCCGAAAAGCAATTATGCAGTCGTGGGACTATATTTCTATCCAAACAGCGTAGTGGAGATTGCAAAAAATATTAAGCCCAGCGCACGCGGAGAATTAGAAATCACGACCGTCAATCAAGAATATCTAAAAAGAAGCAGCCTCATGGTGCAGACCTTACAGCGTGGTTTCGCATGGCTCGACACCGGTACGCACGACAGTCTGTCGGAAGCAAGCACATTCATCGAGGTCATAGAGAAACGTCAAGGACTTAAGATTGCGTGTCTTGAAGAAATCGCATACAAACGCGGATGGATTAATGCGGAGCAGCTTGAGATGATAGCCATGCCGATGAGCAAGAACGATTACGGCAAGTATCTTCTCAAATTAATAAACAAAGAGTTTTAATACAAATAGAAACAAATAAATATAGATTAAAAAATGGACGTAAACAAGAACTTGGAAATAGAAACTACGGGTGAAGAAAATGAAGGTCCTTCCTTGAATTTCCAGACAATTTATCAGGCTGTCGTCTTAAATTGGCCCTGGTTCCTACTATCAATTATCGTATGTATCGGTATTTCATATACATACCTAAGATACACTACTCCGATATATCAGGCCTATGCAAAGTTCCTTGTAAAGGAAGAAAGCAGAGGTGGGTATCGTGGCGGTTCATTAGGAAATATGTCTGATTTGGGTATAATATCCAACTCGACAGGTTTCGACAACGAAATTGAGATTCTTCATTCTCATAGTCTTGCCACACGTGCTGTGAAAGATTTAAAGCTGTACGTGAACTATACTATGGAAGGAAAGATAAAGGACCACATCGTATATAAGAAGCAGCCGATAACTGTCGACATCGATGCCACGCATCTTAATCAGCTTAACGCGCCCATAACGCTCACTATTACGCGCAAAGGTTCACAGTATGAGATAAACGGAACCTACTATGTTCCGATAACAGAAAATTCGTCTGAGGGTCCATTTACAATATCAAAGAAATTTAATTCTTTACCGGCAACAGTATATACACGTGCCGGAATACTTACATTCTCAGCTAACGAGAAATATATTCTGAAAGAGGGAGATGTTGAAAATGTAGTCATTAAATCTCCACAATCACAAGCATATAAGTACACCGGTGCTTTGGCTATCACTCCGACATCAAAGACCACAACCATTGCACAACTTGTTCTTACCGATGAAGTTCCCCAAAGAGCAATAGATTATCTCAACCGGCTCTTGACTGTCTATAACCTTCAAGCCAACGAAGACAAGAATACCGTAGCCTTACAGACCGAGAAATTCATCAACAAGCGCTTGGAGAAAATCAACACAGAGCTTGGTGCGACTGAAGGAGACCTTGAGAACTACAAGCAAAAGAACAATATGGTAGAGTTGAAACTCAACGCTACAAGGTCTCTCTCAAACCAAGACGCGACATCTAAGCAACTTACTGAGATCGAGACTCAGATTGCTTTATTGAACAGCGTAGTAGATTTCATGTTTGAATCGAAGCGGGCTTTCCAGATATTGCCGTCCAATATCGGGCTTACCGACCCGTCAAGCGTACAGCTTATCAGCAAGTATAACGAACTTGTACTCGAAAGAAACCGCTTGTTACGCAGTGCTTCCGAGAACTCTCCGGTAGTGGAACCTATCACAGAGCAGCTTACCGAACTTACGGAAAACATCGGCCGTGCAATCAAACAGACACGGAGGAATCTGGAAATACAGCGTGATGCTATCTATTCAGAGTACCAGAAGTTCAACACCGAGATAGCCGAGACACCGGAACAAGAACGTATGCTCACACAGATTGGCCGTCAGCAGGAAGTGAAGTCAAGCCTTTACCTAATACTTCTGCAAAAGCGTGAGGAGAACTCAATCTCTCTTGCGGCCACAGCAGATAAGGGTAAGATGATTGACGAGCCACAATTTGGCGGTCAAGTATCCCCGAAATCAACAAACATTTATTTAATGGGCTTACTTGCCGGCATCGCCATCCCCGCAATATTCATCTTCTTAATACGCTTCATGCGCTATAAGATTGAAGGACATGACGATGTCGTAAAACTTACGAATCTTCCAATTATCGGAGACGTAGCCATTGCCAGCGAGAATGCAAAGACAAAGGCGAACATCGTAGTGCAAGCAAACAAGAACAATCAGATAGAAGAAATCTTCCGTTCTATCCGAACAAACCTGCAATTTATTCTTTCCGAGGGCCAAAAGGTTGTCATATTCACTTCCGGAGACTCTGGCGAGGGAAAGACGTTCAACTGCGCCAACCTTGCCGTCAGTTTCGCACTCCTCAACAAGAAAGTACTCATTGTAGGTCTTGACATTCGCAAGCCGCGTCTTTCCGAGCTCTTTGAAAGACACGACCATACGCACGGAATCTCTTCGTTGCTTGTTAAGTCCAATCCTACATACGATGAAATCAAGGCTCAGATAGTTCCTTCCGGAATAAATGACAACCTCGAATTGCTCATGGCTGGCCCTATTCCGCCGAACCCGACAGAGCTTCTGACCAACAAGAGCCTTGACATAATCTTCAATCACCTGAGAGAACATTATGACTACATCCTTGTTGATACGGCTCCTATCGGTCTGGTAACAGACACATTCCATATCGGCCGGGTTGCTGACGCCACAGTTTATATTTGCCGTGCAGACCACACACCGAAAGCAAGTCTGTCGATTATCAATGAGATTGCCAAAGAAAAGAAACTTCCAAAAGTTTCCATCGTCATCAACGGCATTGATATGTCGAAGAAGAAGTACGGCTATATGTATGGCTACGGCAAGTATGGCAAGTACGGTAAGTTTGGCCGCAACCATTATGGCAATTACGGAAATTATGGAAACTACGGCAATTACGCAAACAGCCATTACGGCAACAAGGACGATGACTCTATAAAACGTTAATATAAGCAAAACAAAATCAAGCGAAGAGACTATGTCATCTTAATGACAGACATGGTCTCTTTATTTATAAAATTATCCACCCGATGACGATAGCAGTAGATTTCGACGGAACAATTGTAGAACACAAATATCCGGAAATAGGCGAAGAAAGACCCTTTGCCATTGAGACTCTGAAAATGTTGATAAAGGACCACCACCGGCTTATAATGTGGAGCGTGCGCGAAGGACGGCTCCTTGATGAGGCTGTTGAGTGGTGTCGCGAGCGCGGAGTGGAGTTCTACGCGGTAAACAAAGACTATCCCGAAGAGGACGGAACAAGAAACAACAACCATTTCTCACGCAAGTTGAAAGTTGATTTGTTCATTGACGACCGGCAGATAGGCGGACTTCCCGAATGGGGAGAGATATATCAAATGATTAAAAGCGGCAAACCGTTCTCCCGAAATGCCTATACTGGAGATTACGGCTATTCCGAATACGCGGAAAAGAGCAAGAAGAAAAAATGGTGGCAATTCTAAAGCAAGCACTATAAAATATGAAAAGGATATTCACACTAATAATCTTTGCGTTGCTGATTACGGCAGCAAACGGTCAAAGTCTCGCAAGTAAGATAAAAAGCGGTGTCAAGAACACGATAAAGCTCATTGATCAGGATGCCCATCCCACTGGCATTCACACTCCGTGGGACCTGTATGTCGCTCCCAAAATAGGACTTGCAGTGTCTAATCTCACTTCGACTAACTGCAAATTAGCATTTGGCGTCAACGCAGGTGCATATATGGAAGTCTTCATTCTGCCCAATCTCGCCGTCGATATGGAATTGTCATATTCCCATCAAGGCGCAAACGACCTGCCACACTCATCCCCCACGGCCGGATATAGGGAGTATGACTTCTCTCTCGACTATATAAACACCACATATCTATGCCGCTGGTATCCCGTGAAAGAGCGTCCGCTGAGCGTATATAGCGGTCTGCATTTGGCACGTCTGTTCAATGCCAAAGGTAAAGTCGGAGGCAATAAATACGACATTTACGATGATTTGCATCATGGAGATCTTGCCATTCCCATCGGCGCATCATACGAATGGAAGCAATGGCAGGCCGATGTCAGATACAATTTCTTCGTTAAGAGTGTTGCAGCAAGCCAGGATTCCAAGAATTTCCTCGACAATGCACGCAACAATATGCTCAACGTTACCGTCGCATACAAGATACAACTCTGGTAATAGCACAACCGTTTTTTTATGTTATCCAAGAACAAAATAAAGCTCATTCGCTCATTGGAACAGAAAAAGCGGCGGCGAGAAGAAGGGCTTTTCGTAGCAGAAGGGCCTAAGGTCGTAGGCGACCTGCTTGAAGCCGGCTACAAAGCGAAGTTGCTTGTATGCACCAATCAATATTTTTCCAAACGTCACCTTGCGGCAGAAGAGGTCATTGAAGTAAGCGATGACGAACTGCGCAAGGTCAGTTTTCTGCAACATCCGCAAGACGTATTGGGCGTATTCGAGATACCCAACACATCAGCCCTCCACACTCCCGACCCGCAATCACTTTGTATTGCCTTAGACGGGGTGCAGGACCCAGGCAACCTCGGCACGATAATCCGCATCGCCGACTGGTTCGGAATCAATCAGATATTTTGCTCCACCGACACCGCCGACGCTTTCAATCCCAAGACCGTGCAGGCCACAATGGGCAGCATCGCACGTGTAATCATCACCTACACCGACCTGCGACAATTCTTCGACACTCTTCCCGCAGGCATTCCTGTCTATGGCACATTGCTCGACGGCAAGAACATCTACGAAGAAGAACTCACAGAAGGGGGCATAATCGTAATGGGAAACGAGGGAAACGGTATATCGGAGGAGATAAGGCAGCGCATAAACAGGCGGTTGCTGATACCCAACTACCCGCAAGGAAGAAAGACCGCCGACAGCCTCAACGTAGCAATAGCAACGGCAATAACTTGTAATGAATTTAGAAGAAGAACTATAAAAAAATGAAACAGACACGCGTATTATTCATCGACAGAGACGGAACTCTCATCGAAGAGCCGGCAGACGAACAGATTGACGCATTCGGGAAGTTGAAATTCACGAAGGGAGTTTTCCGCAATCTTGCTTTCATCCGCAAGAACCTCGACTTCAAATTTGTCATGGTGAGCAATCAGGACGGCCTCGGAACCGCTTCGTTCCCCGAAGAAACGTTCTGGCCCGTACATAATTTCATACTGCAAACTCTCGAAAGCGAGGGAGTAACATTCGATGAACAACTCATCGACCGCCATTTCCCGGAGGATAATCATCCCAACCGCAAGCCGGGAACGGGTATGCTTAAAGAATATATCGACAACGAGGCATACGACCTTGCCAACAGTTATGTCATAGGCGACCGCGACACCGACCGCCAGTTGGCCGACAATTTGGGTTGCAAGGCTCTCATCCTCGGCAAGGACGGAATGACTTGGGACAAGATTGCCGAGATACTCTTTGCCGGTGAACGCATAGCTGAGGTTACGCGCACAACCAAAGAAACCGACATCCATATAAAGCTAAACCTCGACGGAACGGGCAAGTGCGACATCTCGACAGGCTTGGGATTCTTCGACCACATGCTCGAGCAGATTGGCAAGCACGGCATGATGGACCTCACAATTCACACCAAAGGCGACCTGCACGTAGACGAGCATCACACAATAGAAGACACAGCGATTGCGTTGGGCGAATGCATCTACTCGGCACTTGGCAGCAAACGCGGCATCGAGCGCTATGGCTACACCTTGCCGATGGACGACTGTCTATGTCAGGTGGCGCTGGATTTCGGTGGCCGTCCGTGGTTAGTTTGGGATGCAGAGTTCAAGCGTGAGAAGATTGGTGAGATGCCTACGGAGATGTTCCTCCACTTCTTCAAGAGTTTAAGCGATGCCGCCAAGATGAACCTCAACATCAAAGCGGAGGGCGATAACGAGCATCACAAAATCGAAGGGATATTCAAGGCTCTCGCACGCAGTCTGAAAATGGCAGTCGCACGCGACATCTACCACTACGAGTTGCCGTCAACAAAAGGAATGTTGTAATCCCCCTATCCCCTGACGGGAGAAAAAGAGGAAAGAAATGAAAGGAATTATCGGATGAATCCGTAAGCACTTTCGTTGGAAAAATCTTTACAAAAGAAAAACGGTTCTCTTGAGCTAACGAATGTTAAATATAGGCTCCGTTACTCATTTTCAACCGTTTTTCGACCTCAAAAATCTCAACTCCAAACTCAAAATTCGTAACTCAAAATTCCAAAAGTGCCTCCGTTAGAGAAAATCGGAGTGTTTTTTTATCAAAATTTTGCGTCTCGGAAAACACCGGAAAATGCAGTTTTTACCCGATTTAACGTTTGTTAGCTTTCAAAAGTGGCACTTTTAGACTCCGTTTTAGGCCGTTTTGGAGTGCAACGGGATAGGTTTTGCAGCCCAAAAGTGCCACTTTTGGCGTCTAACGGAGCCTCCGTTGCAATGTAACGAGGCCTAAAACGCCTCCTAAAACGGTCTTTTTTATCTCAAAACAAAATAAGTCTCTCATTATCAACACTTTAGCTCAAAACCGTCTAAAAAGTCCTATTTTCGCGTTTTTGAGAGCGAATAAAGTTTTGAATGAAAATACATCGAGTTTTCGAGAGATATTTGTAAAGATTCTTAACTATTTGATTGTCGGATAAACACGTAGAAAAGTTTGCTGTTATTTGCCGACCGTAATTCATTGATGAGCTTTCGCAAATCGCAAATATAGATTCAAGAGGGTGTATCCAAATACTGATGCATCCTCTTGATGATTATAATTAAAAGAGTGGAAAATCAATAACCGTATCGCCGGCGGATGCTCGAAACATAGTTAACTGTTTCCGAACCGCGCATATAACCATGCTTCACAACCGGGTCCTGATAATATTCCGGACTGCTAAGTAGCAAGACATACTGCGAGACAACCGCCCAACTGTAAGGGCTTTCGCCGTTCTTGCGGGCCAAAGCCATCGCATCGCGCACATGACCAGGACCGGCATTATATGCGGCAAGGGCAAAATTGATGCGCTCGTAGTTGTTGGGCACATCGCGGAACGACTGCATTAAGCTGCCCATGAAGCGTGCGCCCACCGCAATATTCTTCTCAGGATGGAATATTTCCTCTCGCGACAGACCGAAACGGGCGGCCGTCGACGGCATAAGCTGCATCAGTCCGCACGCTCCTGCCCATGACCTTGCCTGAGAATCGAAGCACGACTCCTGATAGCATTGGGCTGCGAGCAAATGCCAATCAACACCCGCGACAGGCGCATATTGGCGGAAATAAGTGTCATAATTGGACATTATGCCCCGGCTTTTATCGAGAACCGGTGCGTAGACACGGCGCGTAACGCTCGCTGCCGACAAGAGATAATCCTCACGTTTGCGCGTCTGCTCTGGCATTTCGGGCCGATACCATTTGTCTAAGGCCTCGGCCAGCGACACATTGTCTTTGGCAACAGCCCACTGGATGTTACGATTCTTGTCCGAAGCACCACAGTAGCGCAATCCCTTATCGGCTTTTGAGCCTTTCGGCAGCATCACCGCAACCACGTCGCCGTAGCCTTCTTTCAGCTTGCGCACCATCTCCGCACTGTCCTTACACAGTTCCACACGCAGCGTAACGCCTATCTCTCGCGCGAAATTCTCACACATCATATACTGCACACCCATACCGTGGCCGTGATAATCATAATAGGTGTCGGGACCGGAAATAGTAAGGGCAATCATCTCTCCCGAACCGATAATATCATCGAGAGAATACTTGCCGTTGCCGGCCTGCTGCTCTTCGCCCACAACGGTGCCCCAGGGCGTAACCTCAGGCTTCCGCTTGTCGACACAGGCAAGCATGACAAGCGACATGATTGTTATAAAAATATAGTTTTTATTCAGTAATTGCATAATTCAGATACAAAAGTATAACAATTCTTGGACAATAGAAAGAAAATGAGTACTTTTGCCGAACATTTTTAATGATATTAAAACTATGTTACGTATAGCAGTACAGTCAAAAGGCCGTCTCTACGACGACACCATGAACCTGCTCGCAGAGGCAGACATCAAAGTGCCGTCGAGCAAGAGAACGCTCCTCGTCCAGTCTTCAAACTTCCCGCTCGAAGTGTTGTATCTACGGGATGATGATATTCCACAGAGCGTGGCAAACGGTGTTGCCGACATAGGCGTTGTTGGCGAAAACGAGTTTGTAGAACGTGGCGAAGACGCACAGATAATCTCTCGTCTCGGCTTCAGCAAGTGCCGTCTGTCGCTGGCTATTCCAAAGAAAATCAACTATTCAGGATTAAACTGGTTCAACGACAAGAAAATCGCCACATCATATCCGAACATCTTGCGTTCGTTTATGAACAAGAATAACATCAAGGCCGACATCCATGTAATCAACGGTAGTGTTGAAATCAGTCCGGGAATAGGTCTCGCCGATGGTATTTTCGACATCGTAAGTTCAGGGTCTACGCTCGTGAGCAACAATCTTTCCGAGGTTGAGGTGGTCATGAACAGCGAGGCTCTGCTCATCGGCAACTGGCGCATGAATGAGGAGAAGCATCAGATTCTGAATGAGATTCTGTTCCGTTTCGAGGCTGTGAAGCAGGCTGAGGACAAGAAATATGTACGGATGAACGCTCCAAAGGCAAGACTGCAAGAGATTATCAATGTACTGCCTGGCTTGAAGAGTCCGACAATCATACCGCTTGCCGACGAGGAATGGTGTTCCATCCACACGGTGCTCGACCAGAAACGCTTCTGGGAAATAATCGGTAAACTGAAAGAAATGGGTGCGCAGGGTATTCTTGTAACCCCGATAGAAAAGATGATTTTATAACGCAAGACCCGCTTCTTGCATCAGAATAAGACAGCATGAATATTATAAGGTATCCGGAAAAGGCCGAGTGGGCATCCATCGTGGAGCGTCCTCACTTGGATGTTTCGCAGTTGAACGCCACCGTATCGGGCATTCTCGAAGACGTTAAGTGTCATGGCGACGAGGCCGTGATACGCTATGAGGCGAAGTTCGACCATGCCAGCCTCTCCTCCCTTGCCGTAACCGAGCAGGAAATAGAGGAGGCTTGCAATCTTGTCAACAAGGATTTGCACGACGCGCTCGTACTTGCCCACGACAATATCTATAAGTTTCATGCCTCGCAACAGTTTGAAAGCAAGAAGATTGAGACGGCGAAAGGTGTTACTTGCTGGCAGAAAAGCGTGCCGATAGAGAAGGTTGGCCTGTATATTCCGGGGGGAACGGCTCCGCTGTTTTCCACGGTACTGATGCTTGCCACCCCGGCTAAGATTGCCGGATGCAAGGAGATTGTGCTGTGCACACCGCCAAACAAGGAGGGCAAAGTGAACCCGGCGATTCTCGTTGCGGCCAAGATTGCCGGTGTGAACCGAATCTTCAAGACCGGAGGAGTACAGGCGATAGGTGCTATGGCCTACGGAACAGAAAGCGTTCCGAAGGTCTACAAGATTTTCGGACCGGGCAACCAGTATGTCATGGCGGCCAAGCAACAGGTCAGCCTGCACGATGTGGCGATAGATATGCCTGCTGGTCCGTCGGAAGTGTGCGTCATTGCCGATGCAAACAGCAACGCTACGTTCGTGGCTGCCGACCTCTTGAGTCAGGCCGAGCACGGTATCGACTCGCAGGTATTCTTGATTTCAACTTCGGAAGAGATGATTGCGAAGGTTCAAAGCGAGGTGGAAAGACAGTTAGACCTGCTTCCGCGCAAGGAGATTGCAGCCAAGACGCTTGAAAACTCTACGATGGTACTCGTAAAAGACAGCGATGAGGCGATGGAACTGAGCAACGCCTATGCGCCCGAACATCTTATCATAGCTACCGATGACTATGAAGTGCTTGCAGGAAAGGTGGTAAACGCCGGCTCGGTGTTCCTCGGAAAATACGCTTGCGAGAGTGCGGGCGACTATGCAAGCGGCACAAACCACACCCTGCCGACGCACAGCTTCGCGTTGGAATATAGCGGGGTGAACCTCGACAGCTATAACCGCAAAATCACATTCCAGCATCTCACAGAGGATGGAATACGCAGCATAGGCCACGCTGTGGAGGTAATGGCTGCCAACGAACAGCTCGATGCACACAAGAATGCCATGACCGTAAGAATAGAAGAGATAAACAAGTAAATTCCAATCATCGGATTATGAAACCATTAAACGAACTTATCCGTCCCAACATACAGGCTCTTTCGCCATACAGCAGCGCACGCAACGAATATAGCGGACACGAGGCTCACGTGTTTCTCGATGCCAACGAGTGTCCTTACAACAAGCCGTTCAACCGCTATCCGGATCCGTTGCAAATTGAACTGAAAAAGGAATTGGCCAAGATTAAGGGGGTGGGCATCGAACAAATCTTCTTGGGTAACGGCTCGGACGAGGCCATCGACCTGCCCTATCGCATTTTCTGCACACCGGGAAAGGATAATGCCGTGGCTATCGGACCGACATACGGAATGTATAAGGTATGCGCCGACATCAACGATGTGGAATACCGCACGGTGCTGCTCGACGAAGGTTTCAAACTCAACGCAGCCAAACTGCTCGATGCCTGCGATGATAATACAAAACTGATTTGGCTCTGCTCACCCAACAACCCGACGGGCAACAACCTCAACCGCGAGGAGATAGAGAAGGTCCTGAAAGGATTCGGCGGCATAGTCATCGTGGACGAGGCTTACTCCGACTTCTCACAAGAGAGACCTTTCCGCCTCGAACTCGATAAACATCCTAACCTTATCGTGCTCAACACATTCAGCAAGGCGTGGGGAAGCGCGGCAATAAGACTCGGAATGGCATTCGCCGGCAAGAAGATTATCGACTTATTTAATAAGGTGAAGTATCCTTATAACGTAAACCTGCTTACGCAAGAGCAGGCGCTGAAGATACTGAAACAGCGTTTTGAGGTTGGGGATTGGATTCGCCTCATCAACCAGGAGCGCACAAGAATGATGTCGGCATTCATGGATTTGCCTATCTGCGAGCGAGTATATCCCACAAACGCCAACTTCTTCCTTGCCAAGATGACCGACGCACCTACCATTTACAGCTACTTGGTGGATAAAGGCATCATTGTGAGAAACCGCCATCGTGTGGAACTTTGCGCCAACTGCCTGCGCATAACAATAGGCAGCAAGAGCGAGAACGACGAGCTTCTCGCGGCTTTAAGACAATATTAGATTCATGATTAAGACGGATTTGCATGATAAAAGTTGTCCAGCAAGTCCGTCTTAATTATTATACAAGCCCGTATTTATAATACTTCCGACATCCGAATAAAGATAAGAAATACATTATTTATTCAACAAAACGAGTAAGTTCTTACTATATTCTTTTAATTTTTAGTAACTTTGCAGCCAATTATTTAACTTATTATGGATTGGCTTATTAATTTATTCACAACTCAAGACTCAGTAGCCCATATCGTGCTACTCTACTCTATCGTGATTGCGGTAGGTGTCTATTTGGGAAAAATCAAGATTGGCGGAATCTCGCTCGGAGTAACATTCGTGCTCTTCGCAGGCATCGTTGCCGGACATATCGGCTTCACAGGCCCGACGGCAACACTCACGTTCCTGCAAGATTTCGGTCTGATTTTGTTCGTATTCATGATTGGTCTGCAAGTAGGCCCGGGCTTTTTCGAGAGCTTCGGCAAGGCCGGCATAAAACTGAATATGCTTTCCATCCTTGCCGTTCTGCTGAATATCGGCGTGATGTTTGCTTGCTACTATCTGTTCTTCGACACATCCAATGTCAATAATCTGCCGATGATGGTAGGTACTCTCTATGGTGCCGTAACGAATACGCCGGGACTTGGTGCCGCAAACGAGGCTCTTTCGTCTGTATTCAGCAACGGTTCCGCACCGACAATCGCGTCCGGTTATGCCTGTGCATACCCTCTCGGTGTGCTCGGTATCATTGGTGCGACACTGGCAATAAAGTACTTATGCCACGTAGACTTCGAGGAAGAGGAAGAGCAACTGAGCGATGCGGAGGCTGAAAACCCGCACGCCAAGCCACATACAATGCACTTACGCGTTGCGAATTCATACATTACAGGCCGCAACCTCATGCAAATATCCGAGTTCTTAAACCGCGACATTGTCTGTACGCGTGTCCGCCACGAGGGCATTGTGTCCATTCCGAACCGCAACACAGTGTTCGAGATGGACGATGAAGTCCTGATTGTGTGCGCTGAAGCCGATGCTGAAGCCATAAAGGCATTCATCGGTCCGGAGATTGAGGCAGAATGGATAGAGGACGACCAAAAGCAGCCGATGGTTTCACGCCGAATCATAGTAACAAACACATCGATGAACGGTAAGACTCTCGGCAAGATGCATTTCTCAAGTGTCTATGGTGTCAACGTAACACGCATCACCCGTCAGGGCATGGACCTCTTCGCAAGCCGCAACCACCACTTCCACGTGGGCGATAAGATTATGGTTGTAGGTCCGGAGGATAACGTCAACCGCGTGGCTGAGCTTATGGGTAACTCCGTTAAGCGCCTCGATGCACCTAATATCGCAACAATATTTGTCGGAATCATTGTCGGCATCCTCTTCGGAAGCCTTCCATTGGCAATCCCAGGAATGCCGGTTCCACTGAAACTTGGTCTTGCCGGCGGTCCGCTGATTATAGCAATCCTCATCGGACGCTATGGCTATCGCATGAAACTCGTAACCTATACCACGACATCCGCCAACATGATGCTTCGCGAGATCGGTCTTGTCCTGTTCCTCGCATCCGTAGGTATCAAGGCCGGAGCAGGCTTCTGGGAGACCGTAGTGCAGGGCGATGGACTGAAATATGTAGGCTGCGGTTTCCTCATCACGATCATTCCTATTTTGATTGTCGGTACGATAGCACGCCTGAAATATAAGTTCAACTACTTCACCATTATGGGTATGCTTGCCGGAACATATACCGATCCGCCAGCATTGGCTTACGCCAACTCTGTGTGCAACCGTGAAGCACCGGCCGTAGGTTACTCTACCGTTTATCCGTTGAGTATGTTCATGCGCATCTTCACCGCACAGATAATCGTCTTGTTCTTCTGCGGAGCGTGATGTGAGAACAATAAATTAAGACTTAATATGCGAAAGACAGAGAAATAGCTGTTATTTCTCAAAGACATAAAAAAGGGGAATGAAACGCCGATTTGGCATTTCATTCCCCTTTTTACATTCTCCATCAAGCCTTTATTTCCCTTAATACGTCCTCCATTTCCATCACTATGGTATAGTACTATGGCACAGTACTCGAGTAATTCGGCTTTAGTACTGAAGTATTTTGGGCTTAGTACTCGAGTAATTCAGGCTCAAATACTCGAGTATTTCGGCTTTAGTACTGGAGTAATTCGGGCCTTAGTACTGAGCCGTTATATTTTTTCCGTAAAAACATCTGCATATTTACTATTTTATTTCAACCAAACTTTATCTGCAAATAAGACTGGTTAATCCGGCACATGGAAGTTGCCTGAGCAATAATCAGAGGCCGGAATATCAAAATAAGAGTTGTGTTCGCGAGCATATTTTATCAATGAGGCGAAGACTTTGTCGATGCTGAGGAGGCGCGGATTGCCTATTATGATTAAATGTTCGCGCGCGCGAGTCATGGCGACATTCAACTTACGGTCGATAGGAACGCCACCGTCCTCGAACACATTAGACACGAGGAAGTTGAGCTGATACTGCCGCTGTATGGTGAAACCATAGATAATGATGTCGCGCTGGCTACCCTGAAAACGCTCAACGGTGTCGATGGTGATGTCATGCAGCACCGGAATACCGTAAGCGTCGATGGCTTTGCGCACGGTGGCAATCTGATTGCGATAAGGAACGATTACGCCGACAGTCATAGAGACATCGAACGAGTCGCTGTGCATACGGTAAGCCTGCACCACCGTGGCCGCAATCATATCGGCCTCAACGCGATTTACTTTGTCAGACTCGATGTGTTCCGTGGACGGCGGAGCCGCAAGAAACGCAATGCGGCGCGTTGACAGCAATTCGGAAATGCCGTTATCGCTATGGACATGAGCCGGAAGCGGCACCTCCTGATGCGGACACGGCACCACAGCAAGGCGGTTTTCGTAGAAAGAAGCGCTCGGGAACATGGCTATATCACGGTGCATACGGCCCTGACGGGTGAGCATATAGACATAGCGCGGGTCGTCTTTGTACTTCCTCAGCAGGCGTTCAAACAACGACAAACGGCAATCCGTGAGATTAATCTCCAACAATTCGGATTCGGTAACGGACGACTCATCGGCGGTCTGCTGCACAACGGCAGGCAACTGCTTATGGTCGCCGATGAAAACAAACTTCTTTATAGCTTCCGTTCCGTTGCATTGCGCACTCATCAAGCCCACGAGATGTGGCTCAAGTATCTGCGAAGCCTCATCCACCACTGCTATGTCAAATGTCTTTATTGTAAACAGTGCTGCCGAACCGTTAAGCGACGAGGTCGTTCCGCAGAACACGCGCGTGTTCTTTATCAGCTCCTTTATCGCACCCAAGTCCTTACATTGAGCCGTTCTATTCTCAATCAGATTATCACGATAAGCCGGCGAACACATCAGTTCGCTGCCGATACGTATGAAATCGATGCCCGCCTCACGCAGTTTGCTGCATATCTCATCCACCGCATAATTGGTATATGCCGTCAAAAGAATACAGGAATCGCCCGACGCGAGTTCCTCACGCACGATGTTGAGCATACCAAAAGACGTCTTGCCCGTACCCGGAGGACCGATAACGAGAAACATCTCGCGTGCCTGCTTAGCCCGAAGCACAAGGTCGTTGAACGCTCCATAGTCGCCCGCAAGCACCTTCGTCGTGTCTGTTTCCGGCTCGCTCTGTGTGAGGATAAGGTCTCTCCGCCGTTTGGAAGCAGTGAGAAAGGCCTGCATTCCTGAGTAAAGCGAATTGTAAGACGACTCAAAGAAGTCGCGCTCCACAGCCCAACGCACGCTATCCGGCTTATGAAAGACCTTGTCGCCCATCTGGATATTGCGCAGGCGGACGGTTATTCCGGTGGGCGTAATGTCGGAAAGCGTACCACGGAACACCATCTGCGCACACACATCCGGTACTCGCCCGACAGCGTATGGATAGAGAACGACAATATCGCCCATGCGGAAGTTCGACATATCCGTATCCACATCGCCGTCGAAAAGCAACACTACACTCTCCACGGAATCGCCGTTATGCACCAGACTATCGATTGTCATTCTGTCGTAGATATTGCCCGAAGCCTTCTTCTCCTCCAACGAGTTGAGCCATTTGGCTGCAAACCCCGAATCCTCCTTTGTCTTATTGCCAATCTTCGACAGCAGATGCTCCATCGCAATGAAGCGCAAGAAGCGCAGATAATAGGCCTGCTCCAACGGCGAGGCATTGCGCACTGGCTGCAAAAGTTCCTCTATCTGCGGACAAACATATTCATTCCACAATTTGCCCGATACTCCTTTTTCATTCAGGTCATCGGCCGTTAGTGTCTTAAGCACGCCCATTCCGTTGTAGGCAAAGTCGATTTCCTGCCGTGCAATCTCGTTGCGCAACCTCATCGCACGATAGAGTATAGTCGGAGAAACGCCCAGTCGAAGCAGTCCTTTGGAATATTTGGAATACAGCAGGAAGACGTTCTTCAACTTGTCGCTGCGCATATTGAACCCATAACGCATCAAGGCGCGATACAACATCAACTGCGCATAGTGCGACTCTCGCGCTTTCGGAACGTTCGGATTATAATGCGGCGAGGTGAAAGGCACGAAATCGCCCTTGCCAGACTTCTGTTCTATTATCACCGAACCACCGGTTTGCAGGAAGTCCATACGTCCCTGTATGCCAAGCGTCTCGCAGAAGAACGACGGTTCGAGTACCACGCCCTCCTTGTCATAACCCTCCACCTCCGCGGGAAGGTCCTCTCCTATCAGCCTACAGATATTCTCCTTCTGCCTTCGGGCCTCGTTATGGAAGTCGGCGGGAATGTCGACGGCCAGCATTCGCACGGAGTTCTTCGAGAAAAAGTCCTTTATACTCTCGGCGTATGACTTGTTTTCGCCCTTGATGGTCTCGTCGAGGAACTGTCCGGCAAGGCTACCGAGAAGCATGGGAGCGGTTGACCGCATGGGCTTAAGCCTGTTGAGCAGTCCCACCAACGGCGAGTCGGCATAGGTTTCCATACACGAGGCGATTGTCGAAACATCCACAAGAAAGTCTGGTTCCACCACAATCACTTCCGGATAACATACATCGTCTATCTTTCTGATACTCACAATGTTGAGCACCATACCCACTCTGATGATATCGCGCAGATAAGACCAGTCGCCTTGCAGCAAGAAACCATTGCTTTCATCATAGCATATACGCAGCACGCCATCGGCTCCGTCGGCCCGCGCCGTAATATAAGAACCATCCCAAGACTCCACAATCACACGTTGAAGCCGCTCGTCGAAACGTCCCCAAGCAATCTCCCTGTCTGCGGCGGGATAGAGTTTGCGCAACGCCAGAGGCACATGAGCGCCATCACATAGAGAAGATATGAATTGGCACACGGCCTTAAGGTCGTGCGGAAACGATTCTGTGAGTTCTTTGTCAGTAAAAGTAGTTTTGTCTTTCGGTGTCGGAAAGAGAATTTTTCGTGTGGCATTAACGCGCCGCGCCATATCGAAAGACATCCGCGATTCCTTTATCAGATAATCGACCTTAGCGAACAACCCCGTGAAAGCCAGGCGGTTGTCAACAAGTTTTTGGTCGACGAGTACACGAAACACGTTGCGCATCACGGCATATTTATCTCGGATAGGTGTCTCGTTGGCGCACATATCCGCCAAATCCTTGAAAAACGCGTCGGCCGATATATAATAATAGGAGTTCTTTGTCTGCATAATATTTCGCATTTATGTCATTTTCAAATTCTCAAGCTACAAAGTTAGTGATAATTATCTTAACGTAAAGCGGGTTGAGGAATTAAATGAAAATCTACATTACCACAGCGTTTTCCATCCATATCATACTGCACATTTTCAATCATTTGTGCATTATTGCGCATTATAGAAAATAAATCATGCACATAAAATTCCGTTTTGTGCATTTTTCAATTTAATTATTTGTCTGTCAAGTAAAAAAAACGTAAATTTGCGAGCAATTATTAAAACTGAATTTATTATAAAACAAGTATTTTATATGGGTTTAAAAATCATCGTACTTGCCAAGCAAGTACCCGACACGAGAAACGTCGGAAAGGACGCAATGACTGCGGAGGGCACGGTAAACCGCGCAGCACTGCCCGCAATCTTCAATCCTGAAGACTTGAACGCTTTGGAACAGGCATTGCGTTTGAAAGAACAGAATCCCGGTTCAACAGTTGGGATATTGACAATGGGTCCTCCACGGGCTGCAGAAATCATACGCCAGGGACTTTATCGTGGTGCAGACACGGGCTGGTTGCTTACCGACCGCCTCTTTGCCGGTGCCGATACGCTGGCCACTTCATACGCACTGGCTACTGCAATCAAGAAGATTGGAGGCGCAGACATCATCATCGGAGGCCGTCAGGCCATCGACGGCGACACGGCTCAGGTGGGTCCTCAGGTGGCTCAGAAACTGGGGCTGTCGCAGGTTACGTATGCCGAAGAGATTGAAAAGTGTGAGAACGGTAAGCTCACCATACGCCGTCATATTGACGGAGGCGTTGAGGTTGTTGAGGCTCCGATGCCTATCGTTATCACCGTCAACGGCAGTGCGGCACCTTGCCGTCCGTGCAACGCTAAGTTGGTGATGAAATACAAGCGTGCCACAGTGCCGTTGGAGCGCACGGAAGATATGCCATACAAGAATCTTTATGACGAGCGCCCTTATCTGACACTCAACCAATGGTCGGTAGCCGATGTTGACGGAGACCCACAGCAGTGTGGTCTGTCAGGCTCGCCTACAAAGGTAAAGGCAGTGAAGAACATCGTGTTCCAGGCTAAAGAGTGCAAACGCATAAGCGGATGCGACAACGACATAGAGTGCATGATAAAGGAGTTGCTGGAGGAAAAGATAATCGGATAAATAATTAAGGTTATGAGGTCATAAGTTTTTTAAAGATCGTAAGGTGATAATGCAGTATATATCATTACAGGTTAATGAAATTGTCAGTCTCATTGGTCTTTATCGTAAGGTGATAATGCAGTATATATCATTACAGGATATTTCACCTAAAGACCTTAAAACAAAGCGACTCATAACCTTAAAACCTAAAAAAATATGAACAACGTTTTTGTATATTGCGAAATAGAAGGCACTCAGGTGATGGAAGTATCACAGGAGTTGCTCACAAAAGGCCGCAAACTGGCAAACGAACTCGGCGTGGAACTGCACGCCATCGCAGCCGGAACAGGCATCAAAGGTGCTGTGGAAGAGCAGATACTGCCGTATGGCGTTGACAAGCTCTTCGTGTTCGACGGTAAGGATCTCTATCCTTACACATCGGCTCCGCACACAGAAATTCTCGTAAACCTCTTCAAAGAGGAACAACCGCAGATATGTCTTATGGGCGCAACAGTTATCGGACGCGACCTCGGTCCGCGCGTTTCGTCTTCGCTCACAAGCGGATTGACAGCGGATTGTACCCAACTTGAAATCGGCGACTTTGATGATAAGAAGGCAGGAAAGCACTATGACAACCTGCTTTATCAGATCCGTCCGGCTTTCGGTGGTAACATCGTGGCTACGATTGTGAATCCGGAGCATCGTCCTCAGATGGCAACCGTGCGCTCTGGCGTAATGCAAAAGGCTGTATATGAAGGTGAATGCCGCAAGGAAGTAGTCTATCCGGAAGTGTCAAAATATGTCAGTGACGAGGCTTATATCGTTAAAGTGTTGAGCCGTCAGGTAGAGCAGGCAAAGCATAACCTGAAAGGTGCGCCTATCGTTGTAGCCGGTGGCTATGGCGTTGGCAGCAAGGAGGGCTTCGATTTGCTGTTCAAGCTGGCTAAGGAACTCCATGGAGAGGTTGGCGCGAGCCGTGCCGCTGTTGATGCAGGTTGGGCTGATCACGACCGTCAGATAGGTCAGACAGGTGTCACCGTACATCCGAAAGTGTACATAGCCTGTGGTATCAGTGGTCAGATTCAGCACATAGCAGGTATGCAGGACTCGGGAATCATCATCTCTGTTAACAGCGATCCTGATGCTCCGATAAACAAAATTGCCGACTACGTGATTGTCGGTACTGTCGAGGAGGTTGTCCCGAAACTGATAAAATATTATAAGCAGAATAGTAAATAAAAGCCTCACCCCCCAACCCCTCTCCAAGAGAGAGGGGAGTGATATGTTCCGAAATCAAAAACAATGATGACATTGACTTACAGGGGTATTGATTTTATATAGGAGCATGAAATGGTGAATAGAAAGAAACAGTGTTTTGACTACATGACGTCATCGCCCGACAGATACAACATCTTGAAAGAATTTGCGCGAGAGAACCGCATGAAGATGACAGATGCAGAGACTATTCTCTGGGAGACATTGAGGGATTTTCCAAAACCGTTTCATTTTCGCCGGCAACATATCATTGGGGATTTTATTGTTGATTTTGTTTGCTTTGAACGGCAACTGGTAATAGAGGTTGATGGTGGCTATCATTCCGAGCCACACCAGCAAGAAGAAGACCTCAGCAGGACCGAAAGTCTTGGCAGAATGGGGTTCGATGTAATCCGATTCACCAATGAACAGGTAATAGAAAATCAACAAGAGGTTATAAGAGAGATAAAAGAAATATTGTATAACGAATAAAAAAGACCTCATGCCGCCGACCCCTTACTGACAGGCGGAACAACGGCGGGTGGCTTTAGAACTTTCAATCTTGTGCTTGTATAAGAAAGAAGTGAATAAAGCATATCACTCCCCTCTCTTTTGGAGAGGGGTCGGGGGTGAGGCTTTGAATTATCATGGCAAACTATTATACAGACCATCCGGAACTTGAGTTCCACCTCAGCCATCCGCTCATGAAGCGCGTGGTGGATCTTCGTGAGAAAGACTACGCAGACAAAGAGCAGTTTGAAGATGCTCCCGTAGACTACGAGGACGCGATAGAGAATTACAAACAGATACTGGAAATAACAGGCGACATCGCTGCTAACGTGCTGGCTCCTAACTCTGAAGACGTTGACCTTGAAGGTCCGCACCTTGAGAACGGACGCATGATTTACGCATCGAAGACTTACGAGAACCTTGACGTTACTCGTAAAGCTGGACTTTGGGGCATTTCAATGCCTCGTCGCTACGGCGGTCTGAA
>ULSA01018455.1_pt1 | contig 21401 bp, 17 predicted proteins | sample 1955951 | NCBI WGS metagenome assembly ULSA01 (sample SAMEA4835697, study PRJEB28245) | human gut metagenome | biome: gut microbiome; material: fecal sample | place: Denmark | collected 2008 | reverse complement strand
AAATAAGTGAGTAGATGGACAGAAGAACAATTACAAGCAATAAATAAAGATGGCGAAAACATTATAGTAAGCGCTGGAGCTGGAAGTGGAAAAACAGCTGTTTTAACAGAAAGAGTAATGAGAAAAATAGAAGAAGGTATAAATATTAATCAATTATTACTTTTAACATTTACTCATGCAGCAGCAGAAGAAATGAAAGATAGAATAAGAAAAAAATTATTAAAGGCAAATAAACAAGATCAACTAGATTACTTAAATTCATCTTTTATAACAACATTTGATTCCTATGCCTTATTTATTGTAAAAAAATATAGTTATATACTTAATATACCATCAAATGTATCTATCGTAGAAAATAGTATAATAAGTATAAAAAAGAAAGAACTTTTAGATCAAATATTAGAAGAATACTACTCAAAAAATGATACCCAATTTAATAATTTAATTTCATGCTTTTGTACAAAAGATGATGATATTATAAGAAATGGAATAATGGAAATATATGAAAAAGTAGTAATGAAATATGGATATAGAGAATATTTAGAGGATTATATTGATAATTATTTTAATGATAAATATATTAATATAAGAATAGAAGAATATTTATTTCTTTTAAAAGAAAAAATAGAAGATATAAAAAATATTGTAAAACTTATATCAGATATAGAGAATATTGATTATGTAAATAAGTTATATAAAGTAATTGATCCACTACTAAAAAGTAATTCATATGATGAAATAAAATTATATTCAACATTAAAATTACCACCTTTAAAAAAAGAAAGTGAAGCATATATTTATAAAGAACAATTAAATATAAAAATAAAGGAATTAAATAGTTTATGTATATATGATAAAGAAGATAATATAAAAAAATCTTTATATAGTACAAAAGAAAATACAAAAATAATATGTGATATATTATTAAAATTTGATAGTGAATTATTAAAAGTTAAAAAAATAAATAATATGTATGAATTTAATGATATAGCTCATTTTGCTATAAAACTAGTAAGTGAAAATGAAGAAATAAGAAATAATATAAAAAAATCATTTAATGAAATAATGCTTGATGAATATCAAGATACAAATGATCTTCAGGAAACATTTATTAATCTTATTTCAGATAATAATGTATATTGTGTAGGAGATATTAAACAGTCAATATATAGATTCAGAAATGCTAATCCATTATTATTTAAAAATAAATATGACAATTATAAAAATAAAATTAATGGTACAAAAATAGATTTAAATAAAAACTTTAGATCTAGATTAGAACCACTTGATGATATTAATTTGATATTTTCAAATATTATGAAAGATGATATAGGTGGCGCTAATTATAAATTAGAACATAAAATGATATTTGGTAATAATACATATATAAATGAAGGAAAAACAAATCAGGATTATAATCTTGATATATATGAATATGAACAAAATGAATTTACAAAAGAAGAGATAGAAGCATTCGTAATAGCGAATGATATAAAAAATAAAGTAGAAAATAAATATCAAATATTTGATAAAGATGAACAAATATTAAGAGATGCGACATATAATGATTTTGTTATTTTAATGGATAGAAAAAAGGATTTTGATTTATATAAAAAAGTGTTTGAATACTTAAATATACCACTTACTTTAAATAAAGAAGAAAATATAAGTAGTGGTTATGATTTAGATGTAATAAAAAATATATTAAAACTTATAATAAAAATAAAGAAAAATGAATTTGATAATAATTTTAAACATAGTTTTATTTCAATAGAAAGAAGTTTTTTGATAGAAGAAACTGATCAAAATATATTTAATATTATAAAAGAAAATAAATATAAAGAAACACCGCTATTTAAAGAATTATATAATATAGATATAAATAATTTAAATATAAAAGAATTAATAGAAATTATAATAGATAAGTTTGATATATATAATAGATTAATAAAAATAGGAAATGTAGAAGAATCGCTAATTAGAATAGAATATATACTTAATTTAGCTTCATCCTTACAAAATATTTATTCTATATCAGAATTTGTTGATTACCTTGATAAAGTAGAACAAAATAAATTAGATATAAAATACTCTGTTAATATGAAAAATGATCAAAGTGTTAAAATAATGACTATATTTAAATCAAAAGGACTTGAATTTAATATTTGCTATTTTCCTGGTCTTTATAATGAATTTAATAAACAAGAATTTAAAGAAAAATTTTTCTATAGTTCTTTATATGGAATCATTATCCCATATAAAGATAAAGAAATAAAAGAAACATTTTATAAAATATTATTTAAGGAAAATTATAACAAAGAAGAAATAAGTGAAAAAATAAGATTACTTTATGTAGCCTTAACACGAGCAAAAGAAAAAATAATACTTTTAAAGCCAAAAAAAGACAATATTAAATCTGATATAATGGATTCTAAATCATTTTTAGATATGATTAATTTAGTAGAAGATTTAGATACTAGAACAAAGAATATAGATATAGATAAATTAAATATAACAAAGAATTACAATTTAACTAAATTAGTTGATTATGAAAAAATGATTGATAAAAGTAATATCATTATAAATGAAAATACTAAGGAATATAGAAAAGAAGAATTAGAAAGTAAAAAGTATTCAAAAAATATAGAATTAATAGATAAAGACATAAAAGCTAAATTAGATTTTGGTATAAAAATACATAGTATATTAGAAAATATTGATTTAAAAAATCCAGATATATCTAATATAAGAGATGAATATATAAAAAATAAATTAACTAATTTTATTTCTTTACCACTTTTTAAAAATGTAAAAAATATATATCAAGAATATGAATTTTATTATGAAAATGAAACAATAAATCATGGGATAATAGATTTATTGCTAGAATATGATAATGAGTATATAATAATAGACTATAAACTTAAAAACATAGAAAATGAAGCATATAAAAATCAATTAAATGGATATAAAAAATATATACAAGATATGACAGGAAAAACTGTAAAAGTATATTTATATTCATTTATTGATAGTAATCTAGTAAGTATAAGTTAAATAAAAGTTGCATTTAACTTTTTTAAGGACAAAAATCAAGGTGAAATTTGACAAACAGTATATGTTGTGGTAGTATAACCATCAATAAAGGGGAAAGAATTATGGAGAATATATTAATAAATAAATTAAATGAAAAAGATGTAGAACATTGTACTACTAATTTTGGTTTAAAGCTTAGAAGAAAAGGAAATAAATCTTTCAAAAAATTATGCAATGTATTTACTAATGCAAATATAATAAATTTTTGCAATAATAAAAATTTAACTGATGAAGAATATTTTTCTAAACTAAATACAGAGTATATTCCATTAGAGAAATATGATTTAAAAAAAAGAAAAAATAATATCATTGTTGAAAGATATCCAAAATTAAATAATGATGAACCATATATATTTGTTTGCAATCACACATGTCCCGAAGATATAGAAACAGTATTAAATATTTTAGATAGAAATGCTTATTTAATATTAGGATCAATTGAATCATTAAAATATAATCCTGAAATGTATTTATCTTTTTTGAATGGAATGATTCCATTTGACATTTTGGATAAAGCCCAAAGAAAACTAGTTTTTGAAAAGATGAAAAGAGTTATTCAAACAAACAGTATTTTAATTTTCCCAGAAGGTTCACATAACTATAGTCCAAATAAGTTGATAAACAATTTATATGATGGACCTGTCAATTTAGCATTACAAACTAAAAGAAAAATAGTAATAATATCTATGATAAGAGATGAAGAAAATGAAGTTTCATATGTTGATGTTAGTAACCCAATAGATATACAAGAAATTTATTATAACATGAAAAATAATTTTAATTCTGAAGAAAATATAGAAAAAGCTAAAGTAAAACAATTAACTTCATTTATAAGAGATAAAATGGCTACTTCAGTATATTATATGATTGAAAGACATTTTCAAACTGTTATTAGAAAAGAACATAATGATATAGAAGAGAAAATAAGACAAAATAAAATAAGAGATGCCTTTATAAAATTAAAATGGGAAAGAGACGTATTTGATGCTGAATATTTAACTAAAAAAAGCAATGAAGAAATTGAATATGAGCAAGTTGTAAAAAGTATAAGTAATTTGGTTGTTAATCCTAATATTAGTTTTCCGTTTGATAAAAATTGGATATTAAAAGAATTAGATTTATGCAAAAAGGATATTCCAAATAGAATGAGATTATTTCTTGAGGAGAGCAAAATACAAAAAGTGAAAAAAAGAAAGTAAATTTCTTTTTTTGTGATAGAATGAATGTAGGTGATATTAATGATAGAATTTGAAATACCTTTTGTTTGTTTGATATTTACTGTTATGATTTTAATAGTATTTTTTTCAAAAAGAAAAATAGAATTAGAAGAAAATTATTATTACAAAAATGTTTTAATATTAACTATGATGGTTAATATAACTAATTTTATTTCACATTATGGCGCAAGTATATATATGGTAAATACTGTGGATTGCTGGTATGCATCAATTTTCGCAATAATAAATAAAATTGGTTCATGGCTGATCATAATAATAACATTTAATGTTATGTCGTATATTTTATACATAAGCTATGAAAAATATAGAAAACGATTTAAATTATATAGAAATATAAACAATTTTATATATGTTATTGTTGGGATAATGATAGCCTTCCTTAAATTTAATGTTGTAAAAGTAGGGGCTATAACTAGTGGTAACGGATCAGCTGTGAATTTAACATTTGCATTAGTATTTTTTAATTTGGCAGTTTCTTTCATAATATCATTATTAAATGTAAAAAAATATGATAAAAGATATAATTCAATATATATTATTATTCCCTTAATATTTATTTTGGGAATATTTGTAAAAATACATCCAGAATTTAATATATATGATTTGATTTTATGTTTATTGTGCTATTTAATGTATTTCACAATAGAAAATCCAGATATGAAAATGATACAACAACTAGAACTAGCGAAAAATCAAGCAGAGAAAGCAAACAGAGCAAAATCAGATTTTTTAAGTAGTATGTCTCATGAAATAAGGACACCTTTAAATGCAATAGTAGGACTTTCAGAAGATATAACAACATATGAAAATGTACCAGAAGAAGTAAAAGAAGATTGTACAGATATACAAAATGCCTCGTTAACGCTCCTAGAAATAGTAGGAAATATACTAGATATAAATAAAATAGAATCAAATAAAATGGAAATAATAGAAAATGTATATAACCCAAGAGAAGAAATAACAAAGATGTGTCGAGTAACCGAAACAAGAATAGGAGAAAAGCCAATAGAATTTAAACTTATAATAGCTGAAGATATACCATATGAATTAAAAGGAGATAAAGGAAAGGTAAAAGAAATAATAAATAATCTTTTAACAAACGCAATAAAATATACAGAAAAAGGAAATATAAATTTAACAATAAAATGTGTAAATAATATAAGCAAAAAAGTAAGCAATATAATAATAACATGTGAAGATAGTGGAAGAGGAATAAAAGCAGAAAATATAAAGAAATTATTTACAAAGTTTGAAAGATTAGATGTAGAAAGAAATACAACAACAGAAGGAACAGGTCTAGGACTAGCAATAACAAAAAGCTTAGTAGAAATGATGGGAGGAAAAATAAATGTACAAAGTACATTTGGAAAAGGATCAATATTTATGGTCCAAATACCTCAAAAAATAGAACAAATAGAAAGACCACTAACAGAAGAAGAGTTATCGAATACAGCAAGTAATAATAAAGAAGAAAGAGAATATGGAAAGAAGAAAATCCTAATAGTAGATGATAATAAATTAAATATTAAAGTAGCAAAGAGGGCATTACAAGAATTTAACTTTGAAATAGAAGAAGCTTTAAGTGGAGAAGAAGCAATAAAGAAAGTAGAAGAAAATAATACATATGATTTAATATTAATGGATATAATGATGCCCGGATTAAGTGGAGATAAAGCATTAATAAAATTAAAAGAAAAAGAGGGTTTTCATACACCAGTAATAGCTTTAACAGCAGATGCAGTAGCAGGATCAAAGGAAAAGTATATAAGTTTAGGATTTGTAGATTATATAGCAAAACCATTTAATAGAAAAGAAATAAAAGAAAAATTAGATGAATTATTTAAATAGAACTTGAAAGTAAAATATTTTCAAGTTTTTTTTATGCTTTATTTGTCGAATGATAAAAATTCTAATATTAAATATTATTAATATATTTTATCAGGAGGGAAGCTCATGAGAATATATAAAGGACTAACTGAGGAAGAAGTAGATTCAAATCGTAAAAAATATGGAACTAACAAAATAGAAGGAAATAGTAATAATAGTTTTTTATCAAAGCTAATAGAGAGTATGTCTGATCCAATAATAAAAATTTTAATTATTGCTTTAGCTATAAAAGTAATATTTACACTAAGACATTTTGATTGGTATGAAACAATAGGAATAGTAATTTCAATTTTCGTGGCTTCTTTTATATCTACAGTTTCAGAATATGGAAGTGAAAAGGCTTTTAAAAGATTACAAGAAGAAGCTTCAAAAACAAAATGTAAAGTAAGAAGAAATAATGAAACAAAAGAAATATCGGTAGATGATATAGTAATAGATGATATAGTTCTGTTAGAAAGTGGCGATAAAATTCCATCAGATGGCGTAATAATAGATGGAAGTATAGGAGTAGATGAATCATCATTAACAGGAGAAGCTAAAGAAGTATATAAAAATGAAAGAGATAATGTATTTAAGGGTACTACTGTGTATTCAAATCATGCAGTTATGAGAGTAACTAAAATAGGAAAAGATACTATGTATGGTAAATTAGCACTAGAATTAACTTCAAAACAACCAGATGGGCCATTAAAACAAAGACTAGCTGAACTTGCAAAAGTAATTAGCAAAATAGGATATGTATGCTCATTTTTAGTATCTATTTCATATCTTTTTTCAACTATTGTCATAAAGAATAATTTTGAAGCAAATGCAATAATAGACACTGTAACCAATATTCCATTAATGATAGGTCATATTTTATATGCTTTAACTCTTTGTGTTACAATTATTATTGTAGCAGTTCCAGAAGGACTTCCAGTTATGATTACATTAGTTCTATCTTCTAATATGAAAAGAATGGTAAAAGATAATGTATTAGTAAGAAAAATGACAGGTATAGAAACGGCTGGGAATTTAAATATATTATATACAGATAAAACAGGTACACTTACTAAAGGAAAATTAGAAGTAATAGGTTTTATAAATGGACAAGGAAAAGAATATACAAATGAATATGAATTACATAAAGATAAAAAAATATACGATCTAGTTAAAGAATCAATAATATATAATAATGAAGCGGTAAAACAAAACGGAAAAATAATAGGTGGAAATATAACCGATAGAGCACTTTTAGATTTTATAAAAACAGAATACACTTTAGAAAATATAAAGAAAAATATAGTAACATTTAATAGTAAAAATAAATATTCTTCAGTAGATATAAATAATAAAAAATTAATAAAAGGAGCTCCTGAAGTTATAATAAAACATTGTACATATTGTTATACAAGCTTTGGTGATAAAAGAAATTTTGTAACAAAAGAAGATGTTATACATAAAATAGAACAATTTACAAGTAAAGGAATTAGAGTTATAGCATTTGCTATAGATGATAATTTTATAAAAGAAAAAAGCTTTAAAAATTTAACATTTTTAGGATTTATGTTAATAAAAGATGAAATTAGAAAAGAAGCTATAGATGGAATAAAATTAGTTCAATCGGCAGGAATTAAAACTGTAATGATAACAGGCGATAATAAAAATACTGCTATTTCCATTGGAAAAGAAACAGGAATTTTAAAAGAAGATGGAATTGTTTTGACTAGTGATGAAATGAATAATATGTCAGATGAAAAGTTAAAAGAAATAATACCAAATCTTCAAATTTTAGCCCGTGCATTACCACAAGATAAAAGTAGGTTAGTTAAACTTTCTCAAGATTTAGATTTAGTAGTTGGTATGACAGGAGATGGAGTAAATGATGCTCCATCATTAAAAAAAGCAGATGTAGGATTTGCTATGGGAAGTGGTACAGAAGTAGCAAAAGAGGCAAGTGATATAATAATATTAGATGATAATTTTAGATCAATATCTAAAGCTATATTATATGGAAGAACAATATTTAAAAGTATTAGAAAATTTATAATACTACAACTCACAATAAATATGTGCGCTATGGTATTATCACTTATAGGACCTTTTATAGGTGTTGAAACTCCAGTTACAGTAATACAAATGCTATGGATAAATATGGTTATGGATACTTTAGCAGGAGTTGCATTTGCTTTTGAACCACCTTTACTAGAATACATGAAAGAAAAACCCAAAAAAAGAAATGAACCAATTATAAATAAATATATGTTAAATCAAATTATATTTACTGGTTTATATTCATCTATTTTATGCATAATTTTCTTAAAATCACATATAACAAAAAACTTATTTAATTTTGAAAGTGGAAATACAACTATCTTAACAGCATTCTTTTGTTTATTCATATTTATAGACATATTTAATAGCTTAAATGCAAGAACAAACCGAATTAATATATTATCAAATATTTTAAAAAATAAGGTTTTTCTTGGAATAATTTCATTTATAACTGTTGTTCAACTTATACTTATTTATTTTGGAGGAGAAACTTTCAGAACATCAGGATTGTCATTTTTTCAATTACAAATAACAATATTACTTGCTATGACAGTTATTCCATTTGATTGGTTTAGAAAATATATATTAAAGATAAAAAATCAAAATACAGGTGTTTAACGCTATATTTACAATCATAAATTCATCTAGAAAAAATTGAACTAAATGTAGGTAATATCTTGATAAAACAACTTTAATAATATATAATGTAAAAAGGTGACACTTATGATATTTATGCATAAAGATTTAAAAGAAAAGGGTTTTAGTTCTTATCAAATAAAAAAATTAGTAAATGATGGGAAGTTGTATATGATAAAAGATATTTATTCAACTACAAAAGAAATTAATTATTTGGAATATATTGCTGTTAAGCATCCAAATGCAGTGCTTAATTTGTATACAGCATGTTATTGTTATGGATTATTAAAGAAAAATTATAAGCCTTATATAATAGCTACAAAGCAAAAAGATAGAAAGATTATTGATGAAAATATAAAACAAACTTTTATGACAGATGAATTATATGAAATAGGAATAAGTAATATTAAATTTCAAAATGTTCATTTAAAAGTATATGATTTAGAAAGACTTTTGATAGAAGTAATAAGGAATAAAGTTTATTTAGAATATGATATTTATCAAGAGATTATAAGAAATTATAGAAGAATAATAAAACTATTAAATAAAAAAAAGCTAGCTGCATATCTTCCATATTTTAAAGATAAACGTATAATAGAAAGAATAGAAAGAGAAATATATGACTGAAAATTCACTACTGGTGAATGTTTACAAATGACATACCGAAAGAGTGTATTTGCCCTTTAGTTTAAAGGGCTTTTTTATTATGAAATATTGAAAAAATTGCTAAATTATGGTAATATTTTCTTGTGGGTTGAAGGTGATAATATGGTATCGTTTATTATTTATGATGATAAAGATGAGATGTTGAAAAGATTTGAAAATGTAGTAATAAATTTAATGAGTAAATCAAATCAAGAATATAGAATAGAAAAGTTTAATAAATATACTAAGAAGTTTGATTCAATAATAAATGATAATACAACTAACAAAATATATATAATGGATATTGAGATACCGAATAGTATTTCAGGTATTGATGCAGCAAAAAGAATAAGAAGAATAGATTGGAATAGTAGTATCATACTTGTAACTTCATATGTTGAAATGGGTTATGAGGCTTTAAAGGCAAAAATAATGGTTTTAGATTTTATATCAAAATTTAATGATTGTAATAAAAATTTAACAAATACTTTAAAATTAGCTCTTAAGAAAATTAATGATAAGAAAACATTAGTATATGAAAGTAATGGTATTACATATAGATTGTTTACCGATGATATTTTATATGTTGTGAGAGATTCTGTAGAAAGAAAAAGTATAATAACAACTACTTATAATGAGTTTTCAATTCCAGATACTATACCTGAAATATTAAATAAATTAGATTCTAGATTTTATATGTCCCATAGAAGCTGTATAGTAAATACATCTATGATTAAAAGTGTTGATTGGAGAAATAATATAATAAACTTTAAAGGTGGTAAAAGTACTGATTATATAGCAAGAGATAAAAAGAAGGGCTTAAAAGAGTATGTTAAAAGTAATTAGCTGGTCTATAATAGGATTTGTGTATAACTTATTTTGCTGCTATGCTTTTTGTAAATTAACCAGTGAGAAATTTGAATTTAATAAAAGAGTGTTTATTATAACAAGTTTTTTCTCATTAATTAATTGTTATTCAATTTACTATATGCCACAAATAAGAGCAATAATATCAAATGTATGTGAAATGATAATATTACTGATTTTATATAAAAGGAATTTTGTTATTACACTAATTATAGAATTATATTTATTTTTATTATTGGCTATTAGTGAAGTTATATTTGTCACATTATTTATTGGTTTATTTAAACTTGATGGCAATTTCTTACAGAATACAGCTTTAGGAATTTTATGGACAAATATTGTAATAATGTTTATCTGCTATATATTCTTTTTGATTAGTACAAAAAAATTTTTAAAAATAGAAATAGAAAAGTGGAAGTATAACCAAAATTTTAATAATATTGCTTTATATTTTCTTAGTATAGTAACTATAATTAGTCTTATGATTCCACTGTTAAATTATGAAATAAATTTAAGCCAAATTATTTGCTTTTCTATTTTAACTTTATTTTCAATATTTTTTATATTTGGATTTTTCTATCAAAAAAATGGTAATTTAAAGTTAAGAAAAGAATATGATAATTTAGTAATGTTTTCCAAAACATATGAAAAGTTAATAGATGAAAAAAGTAAGGAACAACATGAAAACAGAAATCAACTATTAATAATAAAGTCTATGATAGATTCAAAAAATAAAAATATATCAAAGTATATTGATAAGTTACTAAATATTGATTCAGAAAATAACGATTTAAGTTATCTAACAAGATTAAAAAATTTCCCAGATGGTTTAAAAGGTTTAGTGTATTATAAAATTGAAGAAATGAAAAAGTTAGGTATTGATGTATTTGTATATGCACCAAATAGTTTATCTAAAAATGATGCCAAAATATTTGAAAACAGTTTAAAAGATATAAGTAGAATTATAGGTGTATATTTGGATAATGCCAAAGAAGCATCAAAAATAAGTAATAGTAAATTTGTTGTAATAGAATTTAATGTTAATGAAGATATAGTATTTAATGTATCTAATACATATAAAGAAAATAATATAGATAAAATTGGTATTACGGGTTTTACTACAAAAGGAAGAGGACATGGTCATGGACTATCATTGGTTTCTGATATCTTAAAAGAAAATAAAAATTTTGAAGCTACTACGTCAATCGATGGAAGATATTATAACAAAAGCTTAAAAATAACACTAAAAAAGGATTAAGTAAAACTCAATCCTTTTTATTATTTTTCAATTATTGATTTAGGTGCTTCTGGTTCATCCCAAAGTACAAGATAACAAGCAGATTCACTAGGTGCAGATGCAACAAGAGTTAATAATTTTCCTAAAAAAGACATACAACCCCTCCTTCTATATATTAAGCATTTTGCTTAATAGACATATTATATTGCTTATAATTATCAAAAGGTAAATTGAAAATTTTATAAGTAAGTTTATTTACTGAAATGCCTTCTAATACAACACTCATTAAAAATATATTTGATAAAGTGTTATTAGTAACTAACATAGATACAATCGAAATTGTGCAAGCATTAATAATAGTAATGTATTTATACTTAAGACATCTTTTTCTATTTATTAAAGGTCTTTTTTTAGTATCAGCAGGTGCATATAAGTATAGGGAAATAATTGAAATTATACTTATAATACATTTATAAAACAGTGAGATAGTAATAAATTTACATATATAAGGCACTCCAATAAAAATAATAGTTGATGAAATAAGACAATTTAGACTAGTGGTAGCATGTACTCCAAAACCTGTTTTTCTTAATATATTAAAACAAATTAATAGTAGTAACATATAAAAGAAATTACCTGTTATTATTGCTATAGGAAATATAATTAATAATTTGGTAATTGTTAAATAGAACCCCTCTAACCCATATTTAATTTCTGCTAATTTATCATCATCATAATCTGGGTAATTCTTTTTAATTATATTCATGCTCCAATCTAAAAATTTTTTCTTCATTTAACTACCTCCAACTGTTAAGCTTATTTTAACATCTATATATTTTACTGATTACTGATGCGATTTTAACAATTTATGAACAAAATTCGACAAATTTTGAAATATTTATTAAAAAGAGCAATAAAAAAATACAAATATTGTATTATATTGAATCAATTTTAGTAAAAATTAATTATTTTTTTGCAAAACCTGATATTCTAGGAGTGCAAAAAATGCGATTTATGTCGATTTTTTTGTCAACGTAATTGTTGTAAAAATAGTAGTGTATGTAGTATATTATTATCGTAAGCAAAATTACTAGAAGGGAGCGTTTATGAAGGGCAAAGTTAAATGGTTTAATAATGAAAAAGGTTTTGGATTTATTGAACATGAAAGCGGAGAAGATATTTTTGTACATTATTCCTCAATATTATCTAGTGGATATAAAACATTAGTTGAAGGACAATATGTTGAATTTGAGTTAGTTAGAACTGACAAAGGTTTACAAGCAAAAAATGTCGTTGAAATTAAAACTACCTTAGTGTAGTTTTTTTTTAAATTTTATGTTACAATAAATATAGGAGAGTGATAGTATGAGATATAATATTAGAGGAAGCAAAGTGGAGGTTACTGATTCAATCAAAAATTATGTTGAAGAAAAACTTAATAGATTGAATAAGTATTTTGAAAGTGCTGATGAATATACAGCTAATGTATTAGTTAAAGTTAATGGAATAAATCAGACTGTTGAAGTTACAATCCCAATCAAAAAGATAATTTTAAGAGCAGAAGAAACAAATCAAGATTTATATAAATCAATTGATTTAGTTGCAGATAAATTGGAAAGACAAATAAGAAAAAATAAAACAAGAATGCGTAAACCATCAAAAGAAATGTATGTTGTTGATTTTGAGGTAAATAGTGAAGAAGTAGTAGAAGGAAAAATAGTAAAAAGAAAAGAAATAGAAAATAAACCTATGAGTGAAGAAGAAGCAATTCTTCAAATGGAATTATTAGGTCATGAATTCTTTATATTCAATAATTCTGATATTAATGCAAATTCAGTTATTTACAAAAGAAAAGATGGAAACTATGGTATTCTAGAACTTAAATAAATATATAAAAAAAGTGAATTCATTTCACTTTTTTTATATTTAGTATATCAATTTAACTGTAAATTTGGTAAAATATTAAATGTATGAAAGGAGATAGCAACATGAAATTTTTTAAAAAGTTGTTTGATCAAGAATATAAAGAATTAGAGAAATTTAAAAAAATAGCTGATAAAGTAATGTTATATGAAGATGATATGGCTAAATTATCAGATAAAGAATTGAAAGCTAAAACAGAAGAATTTATAAATAGGTTGGAAAACGGTGAAACTTTAGATGATATAAAAGTGGAAGCTTTTGCTGTTGTAAGAGAAGCTGCTTATCGTGTAATAGGGGAAAAACCATATTATGTTCAAATATTAGGTGGTCTTGCTATACATGAGGGAAATATAGCTGAAATGAAAACAGGTGAAGGTAAAACTTTAACTTCAACAATGCCTGCATATTTAAATGCATTGTCAAAAAAAGGAGTACATATTATTACTGTAAATGAGTATCTTGCTGAAAGAGATGCTAATTGGATGGGAAATATTTATAGATTTTTAGGACTTACAGTTGGTATAAACTATAGAGAATTAACACCAAAGGAAAAGAAAGAAGCATACTCATGTGATATTACATATACAACAAATAATGAATTAGGATTTGACTATTTGAGAGATAATATGGTTGTTCGTGCACAAGATAGAGTTCAAAGAGGTTTAAATTTTGCAATCGTCGATGAAGTTGACTCTGTTTTAATTGATGAGGCTAGAACACCACTTATAATATCGGGTGGACATATGGATTCTGCAAATTTATATATTCAAGCAGATAAATTTGCAAAAAAATTAAAAGAAAATGATGGATATTTATATGATGAAAAAACAAAAGCAGTAACTCTTGATGAAAAGGGAATTGCTTTAGCTGAAAAAACATTTGGAGTATCTAATTTATATGATATAAATAATACAAGTTTGGTTCACTATATTAATCAAGCATTAAGAGCAAATTATGCTATGAAAAATGACATAGATTATGTAGTAAAAGATGGTGAAATATTAATCGTAGATCAATTTACAGGACGTTTAATGCCAGGACGTGCATTTTCTGATGGATTACATCAAGCAATAGAAGCTAAAGAAGGCGTAAAAATAAATCAAGAAATGAAGACCTTGGCAACTATAACATTCCAAAACTTATTTAGAATGTATAATAAATTGTCTGGTATGACAGGTACTGCCAAAACAGAAGAAGAAGAATTTAGAGAAATATATAATATGTATGTTATACAAATTCCTACAAATAAACCTATTATAAGAGAGGATTTCTCAGATTTAATTTTTGCTACTAAAAAAGGTAAATATAAAGCTATTGTACAAGAAATAAAAGAAAGACATGCTAAAGGTCAACCAGTATTAGTTGGTACAATAGCTGTAGAAACATCTGAATTATTAAGTTCTATGTTAAAGAAAGAACACATACCACATGAAGTATTAAATGCAAAAAATCATGCTCGTGAAGCTGAGATTATTGCGCACGCTGGTGAAAAAGGGGCTGTTACTATTGCGACAAATATGGCAGGTCGTGGAACTGACATAAAAATTGATGATGAAGTAAAAGCCTTAGGTGGATTGTGTGTTATTGGTACAGAGCGTCATGAATCAAGAAGAATTGATAATCAATTAAGAGGACGTTCAGGTCGTCAAGGGGATCCAGGATTTACCCAATTTTGTGTATCTTTTGAAGATGAGTTAATGGTAAGATTTGGTGCAGATCGTACTAAAGCGTTACTAGCAAGAGTTGGATTTTCTGATGATGCATCTATTAGAATGAAACCACTAACAAAATCAATTGAAGCCGCACAAAAAAGAGTCGAAGGAGATAACTTTGATACAAGAAAAAACTTGCTTCAATATGATAATGTTGTAAATCAACAAAGAGAATATATATATGAAAAAAGAAATGAAATTTTAGATTCAGAATCAATTCATGAAACAACATTAGAAACATTTAGAAATTATATAAATTCTTTAGTATCATCACATATTATGCCAGAAGGAAAGTTAACTGAAAATGATTTGAGTGAAATACTTGAAGTAGTAAATGAACATTTATTAAACAAAAAACTTGAATTAAAAGATATAAAAGATGTACCAGAAGGTGAACTAGAAGAATATCTATTTAATTTAGTAAGTATTGAATATGAAAATAAATTAAAAGGTATACCAGAAGAAGTAAGAAATGAATTTGAAAAAGCTATAACACTTAGGGTTATAGATACACATTGGATGAATCATATTAGTACTATGGATCATTTAAGAGAAGGTATTAGATTAAGAGCATATACTGATAATCCTCTTAGAGCATATACTGCAGAAGGTTTTGAATTATATGAAGAAATGTTAAATGCAATAGATAAAGAAGTAACATTTTATTTATTGAAAGCAGAAATAAGGCAAAATATCGAAAGAAAACAAGTAGTAAAAGGTCAAGCTGTAGAAGATAAAGCAAAAACAAAAAAGGCTGAACCTAAAAAAAGTACAAAAGTAGGACGTAATGATCCATGTCCATGTGGAAGTGGTCGCAAATATAAACAATGTTGTGGTAAATAAGCCCGCGAACCCGCATAAAATAAGGGATTGCGGGTTTTTCTATGCTTCCACATTTTTGGTAATTTTTAGATTGTTCATTGTCTTAGATACGTTTTAGATACATTGCAAAAACCTTGCAAAACCTTATAAGATAAGGGTAAAAACGTGTATTTGAACTTTGATTTCAAATTAGATACAAAACGTAACTAAAAAGTATTTAAGTTGTAATTTATTACTCATAAGTAGTAATATCAAAGATTAGAACGATAATTTATGATATAATATTTACAAGGAGAGTTTAATATGGTAGAAATAATTGCTGTGGTTATATCAGGAATATCACTTTTAATTGTAATAATAAACCAGTTTAAAATGATAAAAGATAAGGAACCACAATTATCGTTTAATTTAAGAAGTATTAATGGTTTTTTGTATTTAAGAGTTAGAAATAGTGGTTTAACTAAGGCGAAGAATATAAGAATTACTATAATAAAAATATATAATAATGGTGATAGTGGAATTCAAGAGGATCAAATTTTTCAAATACCATTTGAATTAGCCGCTCAAGAAAAAGTTCAAGAAATGATAGGATTTTTGAATGAAAGCATTTCAAATCATCCGTTTCCATACGTTGATATTAAAGTATGTTATGATAAAACACATTTTATTAAAAGAGTGAAATATGAACGACAAGTTTTTTTATTATGCCTCAGTTGAAGAAAAATTAAGTGTTGATACAGGTCTAGACTTAAGAAGTATTGATCATAACATAAATAATATTCATAAATCAACATTGAGATTAGCAAATTATTTTGATGGAAATGAAATTGCACCATTTGATGAATTAAACATTGTATCGGGTAATCATTTCCAAAAGGATTTAAAAAATGTAAAAGAAGGAAAAAATAGTACGGTAAAAAGTAGAAAAGAAGTCATAGAGAGTAGAATAAGATAAAAAATATTATATATGTATGCTGTATTAAGGAGTTGATACTATGAATTTAATAGATAGATTAAATTATAGCTATAAATTTGTTTGTGATAATTCTGAAAATGTGAGAATTAATTATAGCGAGATTGATGAAATGATAGATCAAATTAGAAATTCATCGGTTGCTTATTGGCTAGATTCAAATCCATATGGTTTAATGGATATGGATGTAGAAAGTATAGTTAATTTCTTATTTATATATCATGCAATAGGAGATTATTGTTTTTGGGGAGATCCTAAATGGGAAATCCAAACGGATTTTGGAACAATGGATGGATCTTATGCAATAATGTATTTAATACTAAACAGGTTTAAATCAAATAATAATTTTGAAATGAGTCCTGATGAATTTAAAGAATTATTAAAAGGTAATGTAACTATTCCACTATTTGAAGATAGATATAGTAATTTAGTTGAAATGAATAATTTACTTAAAAGAAGTGGAAAATCATTTTATGAACTTATTAAAGATTTAAATTTCGATAGTCAACTTTTTGAATTTGTAGTTAGTAATCTAGATTATTTCAAAGATGTATCTACATATGATGGAGAAGAAGTATTATTTTATAAAAGAGCACAGTTATTAACTTCTGATATACTTCATGTAAGAGAAAAGAAAGAACAAATTGATGTTGACTATTCTCATCTAATTGGATGTGCAGATTATAAAATACCTCAAGTAATGAGATCTTATGGAATGCTAGGATTTAGTGATAGTCTTGCTGATATAGTAGATAGTAAAGTTGAGATTGAAGAAGGGTCTAAAGAAGAAGTAGAAATTAGAGCAAATACATTGAAAGTAATTGATTACATTTATGAAACATTAGATAGAAAATATTCTCGCATGGATATAAATGATTTCATTTGGCTATTAGGTCAAGATAAATCAAAGATGACAAAGCCATATCACAGGACACTTACAAAGCATTATTAGAAAATTGTAAAAAATTCAACAATGGTAAATTTTAGATACGTTTTTAGATACGTTCTGCTAGGTTTGCCGAGTGCTATGGAGTGTTCCCAAGTGTAACCAAGTCCCGAATTAACGAGCCAAGTGCTCCCAAAAGCTGCCAAAATCCCCAATACAAAAGGCCATGTGGCTCAGGACGCAAATATAAACAATGTTGTGGTAAATAAGCCCACGAACCCGCATAAAATAAGAGATTGCGGGTTTTTCTATGATTCCACATTTTGGTTAATTTTTAGAGTGTCTATTGTCTTAGATACATTTTAGATGCGTTATAAAACCTTTGTGAATCCTTATAAAATAAGGGTAAAATGCATATTGGAATATAATTTTCAAATTGAATACAAAACGTATCTAAAACGTATCTAAATTGTAGTTTATTACTCAAAAGCAGTAATAATCAAAATTAATGATAGTAATCCATGTTATAATTTATATAGAAGTTGGTGTTTTTATGGATAAGGATTTTATTGTGTGTAAAAATAAAATTTTAAGAATGATTAAATTTATATTAAAGGAATATGAATCTATAGAAAAGAATTATTCTGCAGACAACATCATAAAGAAATCAATTCCTATTTGATTATCAAAAAAAGTTGATGAAAAGGATAGAGAACAATATGAAAAAATAATTGAGCTTACTTTTTCTCCAATATTAACTCAAATGTCTGAAATGATAGACAATAATATTGTTGAATGGTCGGAAGTTTCTAGTCAAGTTGAATTAGATGAAATAAAAAAAGATAATAAAAAAATCGTAGATTTGTTTTATGAAAGTACTGAAAAATTATACATATATAAAAAAATTCGTTATAACTTATTTTTTGATTGTTTAATGCAAATGTATTTATTTTTTGAACGAGAGTTGTCAAAGTATCAAAGTATATTATAAATAAATACAATCTCAATGATAATTATATAAGCCTATTTTATGGAATAAATATTATAGAAGGTACGGAAAAGATAGAAACAAATTCATCTATAAAAAGAAAATTGGATTTATATAGAAATATAATAAACATTTATAAACACGGATATGGTGATAGTTATAAAAGAGTAAAAGAAAGTAATCCTGATATCTTAAATCATATTGATGGAGATTATGACATGTATTTTGTTTTAAATATAAAAAAAAATAAATATTAATCAATTAATTAACAATATCGAAGAGTTATTACTTGAATTGGAAAAAAATATAAAAGATAGTTTACGATAAAATATGATATAATTTATACAGGAGGTGATAGCATGGATATTAATAAGTTTTTTGAAAAATTAGTATCTAATCTAAAATTAGGAAATTTAACAGAAGAGCCATCAAGAGTTAGTGGTGGTTTAACACATAAAATGTATAAATTGGTAACTGATAAATCAAAATATATTGTAAAATTATTAAATCCTAATATAATGAAAAGACCAACAGCGTTAGGTAATTTTGAAAAAGCAGATGGTTATGAAGAATTATTTAAAGAAAATAATATAGATGCTATTTATTCTATAAAATTTAATGATAAAAAAATGCAATTGCAAGATGGTCAATACTTCTATGTATATGATTGGTATGATGGAAAAACATTAAAAGATAATGAAATTAAAAATATTAATTGTGAGAGAATAGGAAAACAATTAGCTGAAATACATAATATTACTTTGAAAGAAGATACATGGGTTGAAGATACAAAAAATATAGATTGGAATTATTATGTTAATCTAGCAAAAGAAAAAGAATCACCAATATATGATTTACTATTTGATAAAATAGATTTATTAAATGAAAGTATGCAAAAAGGCAATGAAGTAGTTAATCAATTACCCAATTATATTGCTATTTGTCATAATGATCTGGATAGTAAAAATGTGTTATGGATAAATGATGAATTTAAGATTATTGACTTAGAATGTTTAGGCTATTCTAATCCATATTTAGAATTATTTACATTAGCACTATGTTGGTCAGGTTATGAGTCATGTAATATTAATTTTGAATTATTTAAGACTTTTATGGACAGTTATTTTGAAAATTCAAAATTAAGTAGGGATATAAATTGGAAAGTGTTATATTATGCTAATAATGGTAGATTAGAATGGTTAGAATATAACATCAAAAGAGCATTAATGTTAGAAACAGATTCAGAGGAAGAACAACAATTAGGAATCAATGAAGTTAAAGGAACTATAGATCATGTTGTGTATTATGATTCCATAAAAACTGAATTATTAAAAAATTGTAGTTAATTAAAATTTGTTATTTTTTAGATACGTTTTTAGATACTTTCTGATATAAAAGCCGAGTGTAACCAAGTGTAGCAGAGTGCATTAAAGTGCAAAATTAAAGGATAAAATGCTCTAAAGTAGAGCAAAATGGTACATAATAAAAATCCATGTGGAAGTGGTAAGAAATACAAACATTGTTGTGGTAAATAAATCATTTTATAAAGTTAAAAATTATTGGAGGAGGAGATAAAATGAGTTCAAGAATATTTATACAGGATTCAGCAACACTAGCATTAATATATAATTATGATGCAACAGGAAGTAAGATATTATCATTAAGCAAAATAGAAGTATTTGATAGTAAAATAGATCGTAATTTAGAAGAAATGAATAGTAAAGTAAATATGGTTTATCCATTAGATTATTCAAAGTTAATATATTTTAAATCTTATGATGAAAATGGAAATTGGTATTGTATATTAAAACCAAATTTCAATAGAGAACAAATGGAAATAAATTATATGTATAAAATACCAATTGATGTTATACGTGCTTCAAAAAATGAAAATGCTCTTGACGTACTAGGATTAAAATTAGAAGATAATAAAATTGTAAAAAAAGAAAAAAACAAAGTTAAGAGTATGAGTTTAAAATCTGAATATGTTATATAAAATAGTATAAAATTTGAAGAATAAACAGTATTGTTATCCTAATAACAAATGTTTATACATCAGAAACGAATATTATGTAACATATAAATAATAATTATTAAAAGCAGAAATTAAACGAAACCTAGAAAGAAACGAAGTTACTAAAATAACAGGAACAAATGATAGTAAAGATAAAGTAAAAACAACAAGAAAAGTAGAAAATATAGGTGGAAATGAATTATGTTTATGTGGCTCAGGACGCAAATATAAACAATGTTGTGGTAAATAAGCTTGCAAAGCCTTATAAATAAAGGACTTGCAAGTTTTTTATTACTTACAATTTTTAGATAATTTTACTTCAAAAAAGGCGCTTAGATAAGTTTTAGATAAGTTTTTTGGTATAAAAGTTACGAAATTAAATAACAAATGTTATTTTTTGCGTTGACAAATTGAAAATATAGTGTATACTAATAAATAACAAA
>ULSA01040274.1_pt1 | contig 22224 bp, 21 predicted proteins | sample 1955951 | NCBI WGS metagenome assembly ULSA01 (sample SAMEA4835697, study PRJEB28245) | human gut metagenome | biome: gut microbiome; material: fecal sample | place: Denmark | collected 2008 | reverse complement strand
CGCCTGTCGGCCAGCGCCGCCAGCACCACTTCTTCTACCTCGACCTCGACACCCCCTACCGCGAGAGCCGCTCCAAAGTCGAAGCTCTAATCCACGCCACCGCACAGTAAAGGCTGCCTATATATGGCCGAGACGGGGAAAGGCGTCGATGAAGGAGCCGGGAGTGGCATTGAGAATCGATACGCCGCAGCGCGCTGCGTAGTCGGCTATGGCATGATAGCTGCGGAAAGCGATTGCCATGCTCCCCAGCACCTCGTGCAGGCGCACGTCCCGGTAGACGCTGGCCACGCGCTCCTGTTCCTTGTCGTTATCCTTATAGAAATGTGGCTGGATGGAGACGACCCGGTTCTGGTCGTCTACCGACAATGTACGCGTCCAGGTGTGGTCCGCCCCGACTATCACGATGCGACGATAGCCCATGCGCAGCCCCACCATGAGGGACGGGATGAGAACGTTGCGCGGACGCGGCATCGCCAGCCCCCGGCCAAACAGGAAGCGGTTGAAGCGTGGATACCCCTCGGCTGCCACCATATTGAAGGGCCGGAGGATATGCAGGCCACTTTTCGACGCCCATTCACACACTTTCGGTCGCTTGGCCATATGCCCCGGCAGGTGCAGGATCAGAGGCCAGTCGGCGGCATCCAGGGCCTGCCAGAGCCGTTGCACGTTAGCGTCGTCGAGCTTATCGAAGAAGACCGGGTCGGCCAAGACGTAATGTTGCGGCTTCAGATCGGTGAAAACGGGCGTATTGGCGGCAAAATTCCCCGCCAGCAGGTCATATCCGGCCATTGCCCCGCACTGGGTGGCGAGGGTATCGTTGAGCGACGGGCCATTGCCCAGGATGAGCAGCGGCCGTGTAGGCGTCTGCTTAGGCTTCGGAGTCGGCTTGCGGCTTCTGAGGGCTATGGCGATAAGAGCCTTGAGGGAACCTCCGAGCTGTGAGAGGCCCAGGCTGAGGCGGTCAGTCGTCTTCATACGGGAAATCGGTGTCGGTACGGCCTACCACGGCTGCTGTGTCGTGAAAACGGAAATCGGGCAGCGCCTCGCGCAGTTTCCGGCTCGAGAAGGTCAGCGACGTGGTGCGCCGGGCAAGCTCCCTGGTGTCGAGTATGCGGTCAATCAACGGAAGCCTATCGCCGAGGCGACCAAGCAATTTTGCCCATTTCATCGGCAGAAAGAAAGGTTTCTTGGCGCGGCCCCGGTTGTTTCCCATGGCCATCGCCAGGTCCTGCAACGAGTGAGAGAGGCCGTCGGTAACGTTATATATTCCGCCTACCGGGGCAATCAGCGGTATGAGTCGGGCGACATCGTAGGCGGTGACAAGACTGACAGCCGCATCGGCGTCGCGGACGTTCAGATATGTGCCCACTAACACCTGTCCGGCCATGCGCTGTCCCCACCCTTTCATGCCTTTGCCGAACATGGTCGCGGGACGGAGTATCGTACAAATAATGCCCATTTCATCGCAGAATTTGCGCACTTCCTCCTCGGCAAGCGCTTTCGACTGCCCCACCTTATCGGCGCTCCAGAGGTGATCTTCCTCGGTGATGTCGGCTCCCTCATTCTTGCCATAGACGTCGGTTGAGCTGATGTAGACGAACTGTCGGACGGAGACCTCCTTCAGCCCCTCAAGCAGATGCCTGGTGCCATCGAGGTTGATGGAGATGGCGCGGGCGTTGTCCAATGTGCCGGCTGCATGCACCACAAGGTCGAAACCAGTCGGGAAAACATCGGTGAAATGGGGCTTTTTCTGCTCCAGGTCGCATTGTATGCCGCACTCTTCGGAACGGCCGAGGACAACAATCTCCCAGTCCTTGAGAATGGGAATTAGATAATGGCCGAGCAGGCCGGAAGCGCCGGTGACGAGGACTCGTTTCTTATTCATGGGTATCGGGTAAGTGGGATGAATGACGGTAATGGGGATGGCAACGGAGAAGCTCCTCGCGCAGGCGCCGGGTGTCGACGTGCGTATAGATTTCGGTGGTGTCGAGCGAGGCGTGGCCGAGCATCTCCTGTATGGCACGCAGGTTGGCGCCCCCTTCGAGCAGGTGCGTGGCGAAGGAGTGGCGGAGCGTGTGCGGCGATATCTTCTTCACGATGCCGGCTGCCACGGCCAGGTCGCGCACTATGTAGAAGACCATGACGCGCGTCAGAGCGCGGCCGCGACGGTTGAGGAAGAGATAGTCCTCGTAGCCGGGTTTCTCGGGCAGGTCGGCACGCTGATCGAGGTATGCGGCCACGCATTCGATTGCCGTGGGCGAGAGTGGCACAAGCCGTTCCTTGTCGCCCTTGCCGCGCACGAGCACAAGCTGCTCGTCGGGGCGGTAGAATGGAATGCGCAGCTCCACCAGCTCGCTGACGCGCAGCCCGGAGCCGTAGAGCATCTCCATGATGGCTCGGTTGCGCACTGCCTCCTTCTTGGAGTAGTCGATGGCCTGCATCATGGACTCTATCTCCTCTACACTGAGCACCTCTGGCAGCGAGCGCGGTATGCGGGGCGTCTCGAGCAGGTCGGCCGGGGAATGGTCGATGACCTTCTCCATCTCCAGGAAATTGTAGAAATTGCGTATGCCGGCCAGGACGCGGGCTATGGAGCGGGGCGCTATGTGCAGTTCGCCGAGGAAGCCTGCGAACTCGTGCAAGTCCGGCAAAGTGGCGTCGGCCACTGAAACTTCGATGGAATCGAAGTATTCGCGCAGCAGGGCGACGTCGTGCAGGTAGGCCATACGGGTATTTTCGCTCAACGCACGCTCCAGCAACAGATAGTCGGCGAAGCGGTCGACAATCGTGTCGATGTCAGAAACGGTACTCATAGGCCACGAACTGCACCTGGGGGTTGGGGAAATATACCATGGCCCGTTTGCCGAAGAAGAGGACGCCGGTGCGCATAGCCTCCTTGAAGGCCGCAACATATTCGGTCGTAGGATTGAGGCAAACGGCCAAATTCTCGATGAAATGGGGAATTTTCTGCGCGGAATCGAGGTAGACGGCCTCTCTGCCAAAGCGCCACTGGTAACGTTGCAAGGCCAGGGCGAGACGCGGCAGGGTCTTGGGCCGGAGCAGCGGCTCGTCGTAGTAGGTGTACTCCTTGGGCAGCGCGAGGATGTCGGTGACGAGCATGTAAGCGTAGGGTGAGTGGACGCCATAGCCCTTGCTGTGGCGCCATTCGCGGTATAGGGTGAGAATGTTCGTCATGGCAGAAAAGGGAGGGCCGAAACTCTTGGCTCCGGCCCTCCGTATCGCGGTTTATTTGCCGTTCTTGTCGTTCGGTACGGGTGAGGCGGGTCGTCCGCTCTGCGTCTTGCGACGACGCAGGATGCCGAAGACGACGAGGGCGACGGCACCGGCACAGAAGAGGTAGACGAGCACCACGGAGGCGATGGAGAAGGCATTGGTGGTCTCCACGGCCTCGGGGGCGAACACGAACTCGATGTGGTGCTTGCCGGCTGGCACGTTGAGGGCGCGCAGCACGTAGTTGACGCGGCCAATCTCGGCGGGCTTGCCGTCGATGGTGGCCTGCCAGCCGTCCGGGAAGTAGACTTCGCTGAAGACTGCCACGCCACCCCTGGCGCTGCTGGCGTTGTAGCTCAGCTTGTCTGGCGAGTAGTAGGCCAGTGCGATAGTGTCGCCGGGAGTGCGGGACTGCGAGTTGCCGAGCACCTTGACGAAGCGCTTGTCGGCGACGGCGGTTGTGGCCACGTCGAGGCTGTCGAGTTCGTTCATCTCGGCCTGGGCGCCGTCGACGTAGTTGACGCGGTCCACGAACCAGGCGTTGCCCATTGCGCCGGGGTTCTGCTCGTACTTGCCCTCGGGAAGGATGAAGTACTTGCCGTTGAGCATGTCGATGACAGCCATGTTCGGACCCTGCTGGCGGGCTATCTGGTGCGTGAGCAGATCGTTGTAGCGCGTGAGCTTGGCAGCGTGGTATCCGCCGATGGTCTTGTGGAAGTACGACGAACGCGGCCCCTGGAAGTCGCTCCAATCGAGCACGCGGTAGTAGGACGTATCCTTGAGGATGGCCTGGTCGGCGGGAGTGGCGACGAACTGCTGCGCCTCAAGCGGCTCGTTGAAGCTCTCGGTGTTCACGTAGCGCCGGTTGACGGCGAAGAGGTCGATGAGCGTGAGCACGGCCACGCAGAGCACCATTATTTTGGGATGCTTGAACGGTCCTGCCTGATAAAGGTAGAGCAGCACAAAGAGGCATCCGAATGCGATGAACCAGAAAGATCTCATGGAGTCGGCGCTGACCATGTCGTAGCGGATGTCAGTGACGGCCCGCAGCAGATTGGCGTACTGGGGATTGGTGAGGATTCCCTGTTGTGCCAGGGCCTCCTGCTCGGGAGCGCTGAGGGCCCCGCCGAAGATTGAGGGGCTCATCCAGCCGAGAAGGCAGACCAGCAGGCCCAGGCCCATGACGGAGAAGTAGAGCCACTTGTTGCGACGGAAGTGCTCGGGGCCATCCTTCTTCGACATCTGCACCAGGCAGAGCACTGCCAGCAGGGGAATGCAGAACTCGACAATCACCAGTATCGAAGATACGGTGCGGAAGCGGTTGTAGCCGGGGATATTGTTGGCAAACCATTCGGTGAGCCACATCATATTGGAGCCCCAGCTGAGCATGACGGCAAGGATGGACGCGACGAAAAGCGCCCATTTCATCGGGCCTTTCACCACGAACATGGCCAATACGGCGAGTACCAGGACAAAGGCTCCGACGTATACGGGACCGTTGGTCATGGGCTGGTCGCCGAAGTACTGGCCGAAAGACTGGCCGAGAATCTGGTATTCCTCTGGCGAGAGAGCGCCGCTGTTGTATATCTCCTCGGCTTTCTCGGTCTCGCCGAGCGTGGCTGGTGCGAGCAATCCGCCTGCGGGCTTGACGCTGGCACCGCCCTTGACGTTGGGGATGAGCAGCGAGAATGTCTCGCTCTTGCCGTAGCTCCAATGCGTCATGTAATCGAGGTCGAGTCCGCCGTTGCCGTTTGTGGTCAGCTCCTGCCCCTTCTCGGGAGGCAGCTCGGTGGCGTTGCCGCGGATGGTCTGCTTGGCATAGGTGTAGGAGTTATAGAGCGAGGGTGAATTGACGCCCACGGCTACGAGCCCGGCCAGGACCATGCAGGCGGTGGCGAGTCCCCATCGGGCGGTCTTGTGCTCCTTGACGGCCTTCCAGAGCCAGGCGAGCACCATGCAGAGGATGACGAGCATGAAGTAGTAGCTCATCTGCGGGTGGTTGCTCATGAGCTGCAGGGAACCGAAGAGCGAGGCGAGCGCCAGGCCGCCCAGGTACTTGCCCCTATAGAGCAGGGCTATGCCGCCCAGGGTGGGCGGGATGTACATCAGCACCATGAACTTCCAGATGTGCCCCGCACCTATTATAATGATGAAATAGGTGCTGAGGCCCCAGGCGATGGCGCCGAAGAGGGAATCCGTCCACCTGAAGCCCATGCACAGGCACATTATGAAGAAGCCCAGCATCATGCCGAAGAGCAGGTTAGCGGGTGCAGGCAGACAGAGAGTGTAGAGCTTTCCTACCCAGCCGAGGGCCTTGTCGGAGGAATACGACGGGGAAATCTGGTAGGTGGGCATCCCCGAGAAGAGGGCGTTGGTCCATCGGGGCTGCTCGCCGGTCTGCTCTTTCCAGAGCTGGCCTTCGTGCCCGTTGGCGAGACCCTGCTGCATGTCGGACTGCTGCAGGACACGCCCCTGGACATCGTCGGGGTAGAAAAAGAAAATGGCTACGACTGCCAATAGCAGCGCAGCCATTAAGGAGTAAATTACCGAACGCTTCATTTGGGGCTGTTAGGGTCGAGCTGAAGCATGATGGGGCGGTTGATGCTCTGCTCCAGGGAGATGAGGGTCTCGGTCTCGGTGACGCCGTCGATGTGCTGGATGCGGTCGTTGAGGAGTTCCATGAGGTTCTGGTTGTCGCGGGCGTAGACCTTGACGAGCATGGAGTACGGGCCGGTGGTGAAGTGGCACTCTACGACTTCGGGAATGTTCTCGAGCTCACGCACGACCTCGCGGTACATGGAACCCTTCTCGAGCTTGACGCCTACGTAGGTGCAGGTGTTGTAGCCGAGCTTTCGGGGGTTGATGAGGTAGCCGGAGCCTACGATGACCTTCATCTCGATCAGGCGCTGGATGCGCTGGTGGATCGCCGCACGAGACACGCCGCATTCCACTGCCACGTCCTTGGACGGGGTGCGTGCGTTGCGCATGATGATATTGAGTATTCTCCGATCTAAGTTATCTATCTTTTCCATACCAAAAGTATTTTATTTTTTCGTTTGCAAAATTACACAAAATCTTTCACACGACAATGCCCATATGTCGATATTTTTATCTTTTTTAACGTTTGAGATACATAAAAGTCAGCATCCGGGCGAAGAAGTGTGTTTTTATGCCACTATGTGCGTGCTGGCAGAGGAGGCAAGCGCAATGGCGAAGACGGGAAGCGGGGCGGAGAACCGATTGAGGGCGCTCCGCCCACGCTTTGTGGGTTTATTCGGCCTTGTCGGCGTTGATGGTGAGGATGACGAACTGGCCGGCGCCGATGCCCAGCTGCTGGGCCCAGCCGCGGGTCACGTCGTCGGGCTTGACGAGGAGTTCCACCACCGAACCGCTCTTGACGCCCACTATAGCCTGGGCAAAGGGCAGGCTGAGGGGGAGGGTCTTGCCAAGCACCACCCCGGTAGGCTGTTGGCTGAACTGGCTGATGTCGCGACCCTTGGGCAGGCGCGGCGTGATGGAGATAATCAGGGAGTCGTTGACGGCCAGTGCGGGGCCGGATCCCTCCTTGAGGATCTTTACGTACTGCCCGGCGGCATTCTTGGCGAAGCCGTTGAGCTTGGCATAGTCGGACATGTTCTTGTCGAGCGACTTGGCGTCCTTGGAGTTCTGACGCTCTGCGATGGCTCCGAGGGTATTGTTGAGGTTCCGGGAGGCCTCCATGAGGCCGCGCACACTGTCAGGGGTATAGGAGTAATTATATCCCTGCACGAAGAGCTGCTTGTTGAACTTGAACTCGGGCGTGGTCTGTTCCTGAGCCTGTATGTCGCCGGCGAACTTGGCGCCTGCAAGCAGGCCTGCGTTGAATGCACGGTCCTCCGGCGAGTCGCCGCGGCGGAGAATCTCCATGCCGCGCTGGTAGCCGTCCCAGTACGCGTCGACGCGTTCGGGCGACTCCAGCAAGGTGTCGCCCATCTGCTTCTGCTGGAGGATGTTGCCGGCGGCCATGAAGCCAAGGTAGTAGGATGCGGAGTCGGAGGCCGACTGGAGGTTTGCCTCCTTGGGGGAGACGGGCTTTTCGGAGCCGGAGCAGGCCACCAGCAGAGCTGCTGCGCCGAGGCTCATTATCTTGAAGAGGTTGGTTCTTTTCATATTTATGAGAGTTGAAAGTTGAGGCGCCCTTGCAGGGAAACACGGCTCGCAAGTCCGTGTGCCGAGAGCCGGATCAGGGCCGGGCGGAGACAGTGTCGGCGGGCAGGTCGGCGACGCGGGCGCGGAGCGAATCGCGGGCGGTGGAGGCAGACTCTGTCTCCATGACTGAGACCTCGACGGGAGCAGAGCCATCGGAATCGACCGGTCCGGCGGTGCGGCCCTTGCACCCGGTCAGCAGTGGCAGCGCCGCAAGCAGCGCCAGCAGGCTCAGTACGGTTCTTCTCACTGTCCTATCTTTACGAGCCTGACGTCGAAGATGAGCGTGGCCTTGGGCGGGATGGGACCCATGCCGCGCTCGCCGTAGGCGAGGTTGTAGGGGATGCGGAAGCGATAGGTGGAACCCACGGGCATGAGCTGCACGCCCTCGGTCCAGCCGGGGATGACGCGGTTGAGGGGGAAGGAGGTGTACGGCTCGCCGCCATGCTGGGAGGTGCCGTCGAACAGGGTTCCGTCCGTGAGGTAGCCGTTGTAAACCACGCTGACGACGTCGCTGGCGGTGGGCTTGGGACCGTTGCCTTCCTCCAGCACCTGGTATTCGAGTCCGGAGGGGAGCTTGGTCCAGTCGCCGGCATTGAGGGAATCGGGATCATTGACGACCGCCAGGTCGTAATTGGCCACGGGGTCGCCGGTGGAAGTGGCAGTCTCGGTGGTCTGCTCCACGGCGTCTACGGCAGTGTCGGCGATCTTGGCCTGGTCAGCCTTGGAGCCGGCGCAGGCCGTCAGGCTGGTGCCGCACAGCAGGACGGCGGCGGCGAGAAGAGTGTTGATCTTCATAATAAATAGGCAAGGAAAGCGGGGCGGCCTTTTGCGGGCCGCTTCCGCGGTTTTCTTAGATGATGATGTTGGACTTCTTCTTAATGCTGATTAGCTGCACGTCGAAGATGAGGGTGGAGTGGGGCGGGATTGCTCCCGGTATGCCCTGGGCTCCGTAGGCGAGATCGCTCGGCACGAAGAAAGTGTACTTGGCGCCGGTCTTCATGAGCTGGACGCCCTCGGTCCAGCCGGGGATGACGCGGTTGAGGGGGAAGGTGGCTGGCTCGCCGCGCTGCACGCTGCTGTCGAAGACGGTGCCGTCGACGAGCTTGCCGGTGTAGTGCACGGTCACCTCGTCCTCGGGCCCGGGCCTGTCGCCGCTACCCTCGGCCTCGACAACGTACTGCAGGCCGGAGGCGGTAGTGCGCACACCCTCCTTCTTGCCGTTCTCGGCAAGGAACTGCTCGCCGGCCTGGCGGGCCTGCTTCTCCATCTCGGCCTGCAGATTCTGCAGGTAGGTGTTGATGAGCTTGTTGGCTTCGTCGAGAGGCATGGCAGGCTCCTTGCCCTCGAATCCGGCCTCTACGGCGTCGTCGAACGATTTGTAATCGAGTTCCTTGACGCCCATTCCCTTGAGCTGCTGGCCCATGGCCAGGCCCCAGGCATAACTTAACTTATCCATTTTCTGTTTTATGTTTAGGCAACGGCGGCAACGGCCGCCAGGCACGTTGACACTCCAGGCTGAGGCGTTCACCTCTTTTCATCCTTAAAGTACCAACAACCACCCGTATCCGATTGTTAGACGCCACGAGTTGCGAAAAGTTAAAAACGGCGGCAAAAATTTCACCTCCCTCCAACTTTGGCTGGCACGCGAATCGGGTCACGGAATGATTTCCGAGTGCAAAATTAGCACAATTTTTTCAACTTTCGCAAAAAATCAGTACCTTTGCTTCTGAATTTTTCAACGAGGGGTCCCGGACCCCTTTCGGACATGACTATAAACGAGACTCAAGACGAGATAATAGCGGAGTTCGCCGACCTTGGCGACGACTGGATGGACCGCTACGCGTACCTTATAGAACTGGGCACGCAACTGCCTTCGCTGCCGGAGGCGGACAAGACGCCGGCGCACCTGATAGAGGGTTGCCAGAGCCGCGTGTGGATCACCGCCGAGCTCGACGGGGCCGGCGACGTCGTCTACCGCGCCGACTCCGACGCCATGATAGTCAAGGGCATCATCGCCCTGCTGGTGCGGGTGCTCAGCGGCCACCGCCCGGCCGACATCCTGCACGCCGACCTCTACTTCATCGACCGCATCGGCCTGAGCAGCCACCTCAGTCCCACCCGCTCCAACGGCCTGGTGGCAATGCTGCGCCAGATGAAGCTGTACGCCCAGGCCTTCGAGGCCATCGAAAACTCGAAAAAATAAACTAAAACCAAATACCATGTTCGCAAACCAACCCAAGGGACTCATCCCCGCGGCCCTGAGCAACATGGGCGAGCGTTTCGGCTATTACATCATGAACGCCGTGCTCGTCCTGTTCCTGTGCTCCAAGTTCGGCCTCAAGGAGGAGACAGCCTCCATCGTCTATTCGTGCTTCTACGCCGGCATCTACATCCTGTCGCTCGTGGGCGGCCTCATCGCCGACAAGAAGCAGAACTACAAAGGCACCATCATCAGCGGCCTGATTGTCATGACGGCAGGCTACGTCATCCTGGCTTTCCCCATCTTCGCCGCCGCCGGAGAATCCGACACGTGGATTCTCGTGCTGACGTGCTTCGCCCTGTTCATGATTGCCTTCGGCAACGGCCTGTTCAAGGGCAACCTCCAGGCCATCGTCGGCCAGCTCTACGACAACCCCCGCTACGCCGCACAGCGTGACTCGGGCTTCCAGATCTTCTACGTGTTCATCAACATCGGCGGCCTGATCGCCCCGTTCGTGGCACCCCTGCTCCGCTCCTGGTGGCTTGGCGAGAACGGCTTAATGTACAACGCCGACCTGCCCGCACTGTGCCACCAGTACCTCACGCTGACCGACAGCATGGACACCCAGAACCTCAACAACCTCTACGCCCTCATCACTCAGGTAGGCGGCAACATGGCCGACGTATCGGCCTTCTGCACCAAGTACCTGCAGGTGTTCAACACCGGCATCCACTACTCCTTCATCGCCTCCGTGGCCGCCATGGTGCTCTCGCTGGTCATCTTCCTGTGCACCAAGAAGGGCCTGCCCAACCCCTCGAAGAAGGAGGCCGCAGCCACCGTCACCTACTCCGCCGAGGAGAAACGCGCCATGGCCAAAGAGATACGCCAGCGCATGGCGGCACTGTTCGCCGTGCTCGGCATCGCCATCTTCTTCTGGTTCTCGTTCCACCAGAACGGCACCTCACTGTCCCTGTTCGCACGCGATTTCGTCAAGACCGATTCCGTGGCCCCGGAAATCTGGCAGGCCCTGAATCCCTTCTACGTCATCATCCTCACCCCGGTAGTCATGGCCATCTTCGCCGCCCTGGCCCGCAAAGGCATCGTCATCTCCACTCCCCGCAAGATTGCCATCGGCATGGGCCTGGCCGGCCTGGCGTACCTCTTCCTGGTACTGGTGTCCGGCATCAACGGCTATCCCTCGGCCGAGACCTTCAAGGCTCTTCCGGTATCGGAGAGCGCCGGCATGAAGATTGGTCCCTGGGTACTCTTCGTGCTCTACTTCTTCCTGACCGTGGCCGAGCTGTTCATCTCGCCTCTGGGCCTGAGCTTCGTGTCGAAAGTGGCCCCCAAGCACCTGCAGGGCCTCTGCCAGGGTCTGTGGCTGGGAGCCACCGCCGTCGGCAACCTTCTGCTCTGGATCGGCCCGCTGATCTACAACGCCTGCCCCATCTGGATTGCCTGGGTGGTGTTCCTGGCAGTCTGCCTGGTATCCATGGGTGTCATGTACGGCATGGTCGGCTGGCTGGAGCGCGTCACCGACGAGAAGCCCGCCGAGCCTGAGATGGAAGGGAAGCTTAACGAGGCCGTAGAGACCCGCAAGCTCAAACAGTAAGACATCTAAAACATCTATCCCAATAAAGCGATGCGGGGGCCAAGCGATTTGGCTCCCGCATTCATTTTATCTATATACATTCATTTTCTATATATGGAATAGCGGGGAAGGAAGCGGGTTGTGACGTAGAAGAGAGCCAGCAGCAGGACGATGCAGGCCGATGCGGGCACCGCCAGGTACCAGGCCGCTACAAGGCCCCCTACGCATCCCAGCAGCGACACTCCCGCCGACAGCAGCGTCATCGCGCCGTAGCTGCGCGTGAAGCGCTCGGCGGTGATCTGCGGCAGGCTCACCAGGCTCATCAGCAGCATTATGCCTATCAGGCGTATGCCTAAAACGATTCCCACGGCCACCAGCAGCGTCATGACAAGGTCCACGGCGCCGGCCGGCAGTGCACGGGTGCGGGCGAAGGCCTCGTCAAAGCTCACCGCCACGATGACGCGCCGGAAGAACAGGAACACCAGGCATAGCAACAGCGTGAAGCCGAGCAGCAGCCACAGGTCGAGCGGCGCCACCGTGAGCACGTTGCCGAACAGGAAGGTGTTGAGCTCTGGTGCGTTTCCCTCGGCCAGGAACACGAACAGGATGCCTAGTGCCATGCCCACGGCCCATATGGTGGCTATGGCCGAGTCGGAGCGTGTGGTGCGGCTGAGGCGCTTTGCGCCCCAGGCTCCGATGAGGGCGAAAGCCACGGCCCCGACAGCCGGAGGGAAGCCGAGCCAGTATCCCAGCCCCAGCCCCCCGAAGCAGGTGTGCGTGATGCCGCCGGCGATGAAGACCTGTCGGCGGGTGACTATGTAGGTGCCAAGCAGTGACATCGCCACCGACAGGAGCACCAGCGCCAGCAGCGCGTATAGAAAGAAGGTGTACATATTCAATGAGGGATGTAAGCGCGGCGAGGGTGTTGCAAAATCCGGCGAATCGTAGGGATGCACCCCGGTGCATCCGCTCTACTTTATTGATTATCAGCGGCTGCACCGGGGTGCAGCCCTACAATCTGACCGAAATCTTGAATTTTGGCACACCCTCCTATTAACCACCGAGCAGGAGCAAGAGTTCGTCGCGGATGTCTGCCGGGAGCCGGATATGGCGCTGCTCCAGGGAGCGGGACCATCCCCAGGCGTCGTCGGGGCGCAGGGTCAGCACCACGTCGCGGAGCATCTCACGCTCGGCGGCGGTGTAGGTCGCGGGGTCTCGGTCGGAGAGCACGTCCAGCTCCTCGTCGTCGTAATAGACGGGCCTGTCGGCGACCGGGGCGGCATACTTCTTCTCGCAGACGGCGTGCAGGCCGCAGCACACCGGTTCAGGCTTGTCCGACCTGTCGGACGCGTCTGATGGGTCCGACTTGTCGGACCTGTGCGGCTTGCGGCGGTCGAAGTAGAGGAGCAGCAGCCCCACGACCACCAGCACCGCCAGCAGCACTATCGCACCGTGCATATCTTATACCCGAATTTACTGAGATTCTCGAAATAGCCGGGGAAGGACTTGCTGACGCACTCGGCGCCGAGCAGCGTCAGTCCGCCGGGCAAGAAGGCGGCGCAGGGCGCGAAGGCCATGGCTATGCGATGGTCACCGCAGCAGTCCACGACGGCATTCCAACGCTCCTGGCGCTCCCCTATCGTGATGGAATCGTTGTCGTAGCTGGCCTCGATGCCGACGCCTCGGAGGGAAGCGGTGACACTCTCCAGGCGGTTGCTCTCCTTGACGCGCAGGTGGGCGATGTCGGCCAGGCGTGCCCCGCCGCCGTCAAAACCCGCCATAACCGCCAGCGCCGGCACCAGGTCCGGCTGGCCGCCGAGAATGAAGTGAAAGGGACCTCTCTTTTCGTCCGGATCGCGGCTCAGGCGTGTACCCCTGGCATGGAAGGATGTGTCCACGCCCAGCGTGGACGAGAGCCGGAAGCAGGCGCTGTCGCCCTGCTTGCTGATGTTCGGCTTGGACAGCAGCGGATTGAACGACGTCATTACGCCGGTAAGCAGTGTCACTACGTAGAAGTAGGAGGCTGCGGACCAGTCGGCCTCAGGCTCGATGTCGCCGGCAAGCATCCGGCGCGTCATGTGTATGTAAGGCCACGAGAGGCTCCCCTTGGGTACCTCGAACTCGGGCAGCGGGCTGGACATCAGCGGCTGGACGAGCATCAGCGCCGAGACGTACTGCGAACTGTCGGCGGCGAAGAGCGTGTCGATGTCGATCCTGGAGCCGTCAATCTCCGAGCCCACGATTTCCAGGGGCGCGAAGTCGGCGGAAATATATGCCCCGCGGCGGCGAAGCTGTTCGGCCAGGGGACCGATGGGGCGTCGCTCCAGACCCGGCTCGCCGACGATGTGCACATGGTAGCCGGGGGTGACGGCACATAAGGCCGTCAGGAAGCGCAGAGCCGTGCCCGACAGGCCGACGTTCAGCTCGTGCTCGCGGTAGACATACCCACGCAATGCCCGGCCCAGCGCCAGCAGGTCGTCGCAGGAGTCGGGCTCCACCCACGGCACGTTACCGTGCACGGCGTCCAGCACCATCCGACGCGCCTCTATACTCTTCGACGGCGGCAGACAAATCTCCGGGCAGTAGGACGTGTTGCGCTTGTAGAAAATCTGATAGTTCATATTTATGACAGTAGACAGGCATCGCCATAGCTGAGGAAGCGGTAGCCGGGGATGGCCAGGGCCTGGTCATACAGTCGGCGCCAGCGGAGGCCGTCGCCGCCGTGGCGCTCCAGGAAGGCGCTCACCAGCAGCAGCAGCGTCGACTTGGGCTGGTGGAAGTTGGTGACCATGCCGCCCACCAGTCGCCAGTGGAAGCCCGGGGCGATCATCAGGGCGGTGGATGCGCGGAGCTCGCCGCCGGTGGCACGAATGTACGCCAGCAGGCTCTCAAGGGCCGAGAGGGTGTCGACGGCAAGCAGCTCTTCGGAATAAGGCTCCCACTGCGAGATGTGCGGCTCGAGACCTGAGGCGATCTTGGCGCCGATGAGCGGCAGCGACTCCAGGGTGCGCACCGAGGTGGTGCCCACTGCCACGATTTTCCGACCCTCCTTAAGGGCGGCGACAAGGCTCTCCAGTAGCTCCGGGCCGATGGAGAAACGCTCGGTGTGCATCTCGTGGCCGGCCATGGTCTCGCTCTTGACAGGCTTGAAGGTTCCGGCGCCGACGTGCAGGGTGACGTCGCGAACCTCCACGCCCCTTCTCTCCAGCTCGGCAAAAAGCCCCGGGGTGAAGTGCAGGCCTGCGGTGGGCGCAGCCACAGAGCCGCGTATGCGCGAGTAGACGGTCTGGTAGTCGGTGGCGTCGCTATCTTCGGTGTCGCGCTCCAGGTACGGGGGGATGGGGATTCGGCCCACGCGCTCGAGCAGAGTGGCGAAGTCCAGGTCGGCAGGCTTCCAGCCCAGGCGCACGCGCACCAGGCCGGCGGCGTCGGGGGCGGAGAGCTTCTCGGCATCGAGGTGCACGCCCGCGCCTTCGAGGCTCACCTTCCCCTCGTGCCAGCGCTTGAGGTTGCCCACCAGGCACATCCACTCGCACTGTCCCCGGCTCTCGAAGCTGCGCACGTACTCGGCCGGCTCGGCGGGGTCGAGCAGGAATATCTCCACGCCGCCGCCGGTGGGCTTGCGCATGAGCAGGCGCGCCGGAATCACACGCGTGTTGTTGCGCACCAGCAGCGTCCCGGGCTCGAGCAGGCCGGGGAGCTCGCCGAAGCGTCGGTGCTCCGGCGCGGCGTCGTATCCGGCGGGTGCCACGAGCAGGCGGCAGGCGTCGCGCTGTTCAAGCGGGTGCCTGGCGATGCGCTCCGGCGGCAGCGGGTAGTCGAAGGCCTCTATGCGTATATCCTGCGGACGCATCAGAAGCCGAGGTATGTGTCGGGGCGGAAGGCGTGGAGCTCCGCTTTTACCTTGTCGCTCACTTCCAACGAATCGATGAATGCGCTGATGGTGGCCTCGGTGATGTCGCTGTTGGTGCGCGTGAGGGCCTTCAGGGCCTCGTAAGGCTTGGGGTATCCTTCGCGACGGAGGACGGTCTGTATGGCCTCGGCGACCACGGCCCAGTGGCCACGCAGGTCGGCGTCGATGGCGGCGCCGTTGAGCAGCAGCTTGTCGAGACCCTTCATGGTGGATGCCACGGCGATGAGAGTGTGGGCCAGGGGCACTCCGACGTTGCGCAGCACGGTGCTGTCGGTCAGGTCGCGCTGCAGGCGGCTCACGGGCAGCTTCTGCGCCAAATGGGAGTAGAGGGCGCCGGCGATGCCGAGGTTGCCCTCGGAGTTCTCGAAGTCGATGGGGTTGACCTTGTGCGGCATGGCCGAAGAACCCACCTCGCCGGCCTTGATGCGCTGGCGGAAGTAGCCCAGCGAGATATACATCCACACGTCGCGGTCGAGGTCGAGGATGACGGTGCCTATGCGGCGCAGAGCGTCGAAGAGGGCCGCCAGGTTGTCGTAGTTGCTGATCTGGGTGGTGAGCGACTCGCGCTTCAGGCCGAGGCGGTCGCGCAGGAAGGCCTCGGCGAAGGCCGGCCAATCGGTAAGGGGGAAGGCGGCGCGGTGTGCGTTGAAATTGCCGGTGGCGCCGCCGAACTTGCCGCTGTGGGGGATGGCGGCGAGCATGCGCAATTGCTCGTCAAGGCGGTAGACGTACACCTCGATCTCCTTGCCCAGGCGCGTGGGGGAGGCGGGCTGGCCGTGGGTGCGGGCGAGCATGGCCACGTCGGCCCATTCGCTGGCCAGGGCGTGGAGCTTTTCGCGCAGGTCGCGCAGACGTGGGAGCACCACGTCCTCCAGAGCCTCGCGGATACTCAGCGGCACTGCCGTGTTGTTGATGTCCTGGCTCGTCAGGCCGAAGTGGATGAACTCCTTGAACTCGCCCAGGCCCATGTCGTCGAACTCCTCCTTGAGGAAGTACTCCACGGCCTTGACGTCATGGTTAGTGACGGCCTCATGGTCCTTGACGCGCTGGGCGTCGGCGGGGGTGAACTCGCGGTATATGCCGCGCAGAGGCTCAAAGAGGCCCTGGGGCACGTCCTTGAGCTGCGGCAGGCCGAGCTCGCACAGGGCGATGAAATACTCCACCTCCACGCGGACGCGGTAGCGTATCAGCGCGTACTCAGAAAAATAATCCGCCAGTGGCGCGGTCTTGGACCGATAGCGGCCGTCGACGGGCGAAATCGCCGTCAGGGTTGTCAGCTCCATATTTTCTTGAACGATTTTACAAGTTTGTCGCTGCTCGTCGGCAGGGCGCCGGGCGCAGGCAAAAAGTCGGGCAAAGTTAACAAAAAATCGGGGCTTATGAAAATCCCGACCCATGCCGGGTGTCACAGATAAAGGAGGGGAAACCGCACAGTCTCCCCTCCTTGTTTTCATCCGGGCGTCATTCCCGGGGGATGCGCCTTATGGCGTCAGTTGTTCCAGCTTCCGGTCCAGGTGCCGCGAATGTGCTTCGGAGTGTCCTGGTCGTCGAGCAAGTCATAGATGAGTGTCCAGGTGCCGTCGTCGTTCTTCTTGACCTCGACCTGCCCGCCCTTGATGCCGGCGGCCTTGAGCACCTTGCCGGGCTCTTCGACGGAGTACTTCACGAACACGGACTTGTTGCCGACGCCCGTCTGTGGAGTGTAAGTGCCCGCAGTTATGCTGCCCACAGAATTGGCGTCGGGAGCTACCTTGTAGATACCGGGCTGTAGCTCCAGGACGCCGTTGGAGGGTACCAGGGTGAGGTCCACGCGGTCGCCCATGTACTGGACACGGCTGTCAAACTTGTACAGTTCGACCTGTATGTCCTTGGACCAGCTATAGGGGCGGCACACGGCGGTGCGGTCGGTAAGGTCGAGCGTGTAGTCGCTTTCGAGCTTGAGAGAGTTGGCGTAGGGATGATTGTCGACCATAATCTGGCCAGAGAACACGCCGGAGACCTTCTTGCCCCTGTCGGTGGTGAACTCATAACGGAAAGTCATCATGCCCTTGGAGTTGGTGACGGTCATCTTGCCGCCGGTGATAAGGCCCACTTCCACGTCGTCGACCGAGGTCCAGTGCTCGATGTTGGTGCCCACGGGCGTGGCCATGCCCAAGAAATTGATGCATCGGCCGGGGGAGAGCGAGTTGTCAGCCAGACTGTCGGGATTGGCGCCTATGGTCCATTCCCCGGGAAGAATGTTGCCCTTCTCATCCATGTTGACGCGGCCGACCATGGTGATTAGGTTGCCGGGCTTGACGAGCCAGCCGCCGGCGTCGTAGCCGTACTCGGCTATGCGGATATTGATGTTGGGCCCGTGGCCCTCGGGATCGCCGCCCTGCTTCTTATCGAGGTAGTAACCGGTCACGGTGCCGTTCTGCACGTGCTGGTCCTCGCTCAGCCAGGTTATGGACTGGTCGTATGCGTTGGGCACGCCGTCGTAGACGGAGTGGTACACGGTGTCGCCGGGGGTGACGGCAGTGAACTCGTACTTCCACTTATTGTTGTTCTTCGACACCTTGAGCCAGGCCTTCTTCATGGCGTGGCGGGTACCCTGGTCGTAGATGGAGGTGCCGGAGGGGAGGATGCGGTATTCGCCGCCGGACTCGGCGGAGCTGTCGTAGGTGTAGGTGCCTTCGGGTATGAAGGGGTTCTTGCGGTCGACGGCCTCAGGACCCTTCAGGTTGAAGCCGAAGTACACTGCGTCGAAGGCCAGGTTGCCCTTGGAGTCCACGGGCTTGTCGAAGAACTGTATGGCGTAGTTGTAGCCCGAGGCTGACTGCGTGTCGCCGTAGTAGTTGGAATTGAGGTAGAAGCTGCGGGTGTCAACGTCGTACTCGGTGGGGATGTCGGGGTCTCCGGGGTTCTCCGGGGCGTCGAAAGTGATGTACTCAACGGCGTCGTCGGGATAGGATGCGACGACCTTGCCGCCTTTCATCAGGTATATGGTGGCCGAGGCCACTACAGGTATGGAGAGCGCGGCGCACAGCGCCAGCGCCAGCTTGGTGGATTTTTTCATGGATGTCGGTTTGCGGTTGATTTTACTTCTTGATGATCTTGAATGTCTCGTCGCCCACTACCAGCAGGTAGAGGCCTGAGGGGAAGGAACCGAGACTGAGCTCCGCCCCGTCGGGGGTACAGGTGCCTGCCAGGCGCAGCTGGCCGCCGATGTCGAACAGATAGTAAGGGGCCGCCTCGGCCAGGCCCTCAACGCGCACTATGTCCGTGGTCATGCGCGGCTCGACGCTTACGGAGCTTTGCTCCACCTCGTCGACTGCGAGATAGTCGGAGGTCAGGATGCGCCTGATGGTGGCGCGGTCGAATGTTATCCTCTCGCCGTTGCTCCGTATTATCTCCACGGTGCCCTGGTTCAGGTTGATGCGCTGCACTTCGGCCTTGAGGACCTGCGTCGTGTTGCCGCTGCGGTCCTCTACCGTGACGGCAGGGTCGGCGGCCCGAGACGGCAGGAGGCAGCCGAAGAGAAGCATGCCTGAAATCATCAATAACTTCTTCATTTCTTCTGTATTGGTGAATGTTATGACGCAAAATTACAACCCCGGAACACCCGTGGTCAATAACATAGGTTAAGAATGCGCCCGTCCCGCCCCGGAGTGTGCCTCAGCGCTCTCTCAGCAGCCTGCTTTTTATGCGCGACAGGTGCACGTCGGAGATCTGGAGATAAGACGCAAGCACCTTGTCGGTGACCATCTCTATTATTTCCGGCCTATTCTCCATCAGCCACTTGTACTTGGCCAGGGCATCGTTGTTCAAGCCCTCGCTGCTCCTTTCCCTATAGCAGATGGCCAGGGCGAAAGTGCCCATCACCCAGCGGCAGAACTCGTGGTCCTCGTCTATGTGGCGCCTGAAGGTCTCGTTGCCTATCCTGACCAGGGAAACGGGGGAACAGGCCTGGAACTGGTAAATGGAGGGTCCGCCGAGTATCGATGACTGCGCCGAATAGATCATCGTGCCGCACAGCCCGAAGCCGACCGTGCGCTCCACGCCCTGGCTGTTGACCACCGAGCCGCGTAACACCCCGTCAAGGATATAGTACACCGAGGTGTCCACCTGCCCGTGGGCAATCAGGATATCGTTCTTCTTCAGCTCCACGCGCCTGCCGGCGGTAAGGATGAAGTCGCAGATGGCGTCGGTGACGGGATACGGAGACTCCCCTCTCAGCTCCCTCTTGAATTTCTCTATTTCCATACAGACTGCATATCGTTTCCGGGAACCCGTTCCCGTCGATACCGCAAAGTTACACACTTCCGTCCACACTCCCGCCCTTTACTCTGTTAAAAAATTATAGAGCCGTCAGCAATTCCACCCGGCGCGAGCCGTCGACAGGCGAAATCGCCCTCAGTGTAGTCGGCTCCATATCATATTCTTGAAAAAATTTTTTGTACATCTATATTATTGCATACCAATAACTTAAGTTTAAATTCGCCTTACCGGGGCAAAAAAATGAATAAAAACAGTGCGAAAAAATTTGGAGGGTAAGGAAAAAGTTCGTAACTTTGCACTCGCAAATCGGGCGATTAGCTCAGCTGGTTTAGAGCGTCTGTCTTACAAACAGAGGGTCTGCGGTTCGAATCCGTAATCGCCCACGACTTTTTTTCATTAGGATGAATTTTTAGGGTTCAAATTTTATTCGGGCGATTAGCTCAGCTGGTTTAGAGCGTCTGTCTTACAAACAGAGGGTCTGCGGTTCGAATCCGTAATCGCCCACAAAAAGAGCGCACCTCGTGAGGAGGAGCGCTCTTTTTGCATTTGTCTGCATCTCCACCTCCACCCTACAGGGCGACAAGGCGGGCCGGGGACATTGTAGGGCCGGCCGCTCCATGGCACCTATCTACAGGGTGAAGGTGAGCAAAACCATTGATGGCTCCCGACAGGGCGTAGAAAAAGCCGTGGCAGCTGCCGGGGCCAGATGATTTTATGCGGGGGATCAGCGGCGGACGAGCCTGGCAGGGCGGAAGCCGTCGGCGGCGATGATGTAGATGCCTGTAGGCAGGGTCACTGACTGGCCGCGGAGAGCCTCGTCGGAGGTATAGACGGTGCGGCCGTCGGGGCTATAGACGCGCAGGTTGCGCAGGCTCTCGGCAAGCACCATGAAGCCGTCGTCGGTCCAGCCGATGAGGTTTTGGTCGAGGTAGACACCCTCTACGCCTGAGCCCTTGACGAGAATGGCATTGGAGGCCGGCGAGGTGAAGCCGAGGCGCGAGCAGGTGACGGTGTAAGTCTCATCGCAATCAGGGCGGCGCCCGGTTAACAGAAGCTCGTTGGTGGCTGCCTCCTCGGTGGTGACCACCTGGCCGGTGGGCAGGAACTGGGTGCGGGTGACGATGTAGTAGTCCACGACCTGGTCGCAGGCTGTCCAGTGTGCCACGTACGAAGAGTCGGTGACGTCGGTGGGATTGAGGGCGGTTACGGCGGCAAGATCAGGCTTGGCGAGGGCCTGGCCGATAAGCTGGACGTTGACCTGCTTGTCGGCGGTCAGTCCGCCGTCGTAGATGGTGATGTTGGCGCGGTGCTCGCCGATGGCCGTGGGGCGGTAGAAGACGTTGACCTGCGTGCCTCCCTGGGCGTTGACTTCGGCGGCGGGGATGGAGTTGCGGCTGATGGAGAACATGGCTCTGTCGGTGCCGGTTACTCGCAGCGTCAGGGCGGAGGTCATGTTGGTGCCGTTGACGATGAGGGAGGCCTGACCGACGCCGTCGACGGCGGTCTCGCCGAAGTCAAGCGCCTCGCCGTTGATGGGAGCGGTGAGCTCCGGGTCCCCGGTGATGGGGGGCGTGGTGCCTCCGTCCTGGTCCTTGATGTAGAAGTCCTGTGAGGTGCGGGTGCCCCAGATGTACTCGGCCAGTTCGGGGAAGTCGATGAAGGGGTTGCGGTTGCCCTGCTGGCGCTCGGCGGCGTCGTTGCGGTTTATCTCTTTCTGGCTGACAGGGTCCTGGCGGGCCCACTGGAGTAGCATCTCGTAGGCCCAAGGCTTGAGGGTGGGCCAGGTACTCTTGACGCCCATGGAGTTGGCGGTCCAGTTGAGGTCGTCGTAGACGGTGAAGACGTAGAAGTATGCTCGGGCGAAGTCGCCCTTGTACTCGTCGGCGGGCTCGAATACCACGCCTGCCGTGCCCGAATAGCCGGGTGCCGGCACGCCCACCCTGGTGGCTCCGTTGTTGAAGCTGGCGCGCGAGGGGTCGACCGGGCCGAGCGGGTAGTTGCTCTTGGCCTGGTTGGCAGGGCCGTCGCTGGGATAGAGGTTATAGATGTCGGTCCATGCGGGCGAGGAGTCGTCGCTGCCCCACCATGACTTGGGCACGGAGTGCTCGCGCTGCATGGCGCAGGCGCGGAACGAGGTCAGGCCGCTCTGTCCGTTTCTGATGAGGTATACCTCGTTGCTGTACATCTCCCACCAGCGCTTCTGGCCGTTGTAGAGGTCGGGGTAGACGTCTGTATATACCCAGTTGTTAGGTAGGTTGGTGTAGTTGAGCATGGTGTGCGACTGGACGCACTCCTTGACGGCCTGCTTGAGGGCCTCGCGGCGCTTGCCCTCCATGCGATCATAATAGCCGGGCTTGTAGGTGGCGCCGGCTGCGAAGATGGCGCAGAGCGCGACGCACAGTAGTAAAGCTTTTTTCATTCGGCAATCTTTTTGCAGTTAATCTTTCGCTTTGGGGTCGGTAAACCCCCGCCGCGGCCGTTGGGGTGCGCGGCGGGGGTCTGTATCAAGAACGCTTTGAGTGGCGTGTGGGTTGAGTAAGCGTCTTATTCTATGATTTCGGCCTCGTCGATGTTCTTGATTCCACGTGTGCCGAAGTACTTGGTGACGTCACCCTTGACCTTGACGTGCTTAAGGTAGATGGAGGGGTTGTTTCGCAGGCCGAGGATGTCGCGGGTTGAACCGGCCTTGATGCCACAGGGGATGGAGACGCTGACGGTGTTGCCGGCGGCGGTGGCGGACAGGATCATGTTGGTGTTGTTGTAGTCGGAGGTCTCGACGCCGGTGAGGTCGTTGGAGAATGTGGCCCCTGAGGCCCAGTTCATGCCCTTGATGTATCCGAC
>ULSA01026046.1_pt1 | contig 22566 bp, 31 predicted proteins | sample 1955951 | NCBI WGS metagenome assembly ULSA01 (sample SAMEA4835697, study PRJEB28245) | human gut metagenome | biome: gut microbiome; material: fecal sample | place: Denmark | collected 2008 | reverse complement strand
AAAGTTCTATTAATGTAAATCCTTTTTTCTTCATTTTTTTATTCACTCCTCTTCTACTATTCTTTTTATATTGTATCTTCATTTAAGTCTTTTTGTCAACAAAAAAAGTAGCTTCTAAGCTACTTTACTATTCAGCTGGATAAACACTAACTTGTTTTTTATCTTTTCCAACTCTTTCGAATTTAACTGTACCAGATATTTTAGCATATACAGTATCATCGCTACCGATTCCTACATTTTTACCAGGATAAATTTTAGTTCCTCTTTGACGATATAAAATAGATCCACCAGTAACAAATTCACCATCAGCTGCTTTTGCACCTAATCTTTTTGATATAGAGTCACGTCCATTTTTTGTTGAACCTTGTCCTTTTTTATGGGCGAATAATTGGATATCTAAAAACATTAATTTCATATTTTACCTCCTATTCGTATACTTTTATATATTTTTTATAAGTTTGTTCTAACTCTTTTAATAAAGAAATCATATTATCTAACAAAATATCTACTTCTTTACTATGATTATTTACTATAACTTCTACGTAACCCTCATCTTCTTTATAAGAAATAGCATTCTCATCCATTCTTATAATAGCATTTACTGAAGTTATAACAATACTACTAACACTAGCACAGACAATGTCTTTACCAGATACATCATATCCAGAATGACCACTTATTTCAATTCTAGAAATAGATTTATTTTTAATTACTTTAACACTTATCATTAAGCTACTACTTTAGTAATTTCAACTTTAGTATATGGTTGACGATGTCCTTGAGTTCTGTGATAGTTTTTCTTTTGATTATATTTGTAAACTTTAATCTTTTTACATTTACCATGTTTAACAACTTTAGCTACAACTTTAGCACCATTTACGTATGGTCTTCCAGTTACACCATTAACCATTAAAACTTTATCAAATGTAACTTCACTACCAGCTTCAGCATCTAGTTTTTCAAGATAAAGAACAGTTCCTTCTTCACAGTAATATTGTTTACCACATGCATCAATAATTGCTTTCATATTTTACCTCCTTAAATTCCAAGACTCGCCTTCTTGAGGCAACAAAAGTTTTATAACCTCTTCAGTGCGGTTGTAGAGTGAGGCCCTACACAATATAGAATTTTACCATACAATACTAAATAAGTCAACAAATACCTCTTTTTTTATAGTATTTATCTAGCATTTCTTTCTCACTATAAAATCTATAATCATAATATATCAAATGAGAATAATCTCTATACATTTTTTTTATATCGCTAATTTTTTTCCTTTTATTAAAAACTAATCCTTTTGAATATCTTTCATACAAAAACTTGTTATATATATAATTTATTATTCTATATTCATATATTGTTTTATACATTAAAAAGAATAATGTTATTATAAGTATAAAATTTTTATAAAACATAAGAATAATTATATTTAATATCAAAAATATAAAACTAATATAACTACTAATATATAATGATATTCTAAAACATGTAAACTTATTTAAAATAAGATTAAGTATCCTATAACCATCAAGAGGTATTATAGGGAGCATATTAAATATCATCAAAAATATATTTATTTCTTTAAAATAATATAGATTACAATTTCTTAACAAAATATATAAAACAATTTGAAAAATTGGTCCCATAATAACTATTATAAATTCACTTAATAATTTAATATTTAAAGGATATTTTAAAATAGTAAGGCCTCCAAATGGAAGTATTATTATTTTTTTTATTTTTATATGAGTTAATATAGATCCAAAAACATGACCAAGTTCATGAAATAAAACAATAATCAAAAAAGTAGTAAATAATTTAAACTGACCAGTAAATATACAAATTAAACACAAAAGATAAGTAAATATATGTATTTTAAATTCTATTTTCATAATCTAATCTATTACCATCTTTTTTAAAAACTAAATATAATTCATTTGAACACTCACCCAATAAATTACCTTTTTCTACATAATCATATAACTTAATTGATGTATTTGATATATTTCCATACCACACATCTATTCCATCTATTTGCTGAATTATAACAGTATTGCCATACCCCTCTTTTTCACCAATAAAAACAACAAGACCACTTTCTAAAATAGGAACCATGTAATTACTTGATACTTTAAGTTTAACACCATCTTTATAATCACTTTTATCCCTGTATTCAAGAGATTCATTAAATACTTGCTTGCTACTGTCTTGAGCTATATCTAAAAAAGGAATTTGACTTCCAAATTTATCTTGATATAATGCATTTAATTTAGCAAAAGAAAAATTTTTTTCATATACATATTCATAAAATTTCTTTTTAAATTTATCATTAGATTTAAGCATAATCATAACAAGAAGAGTTAAAACAACAAGTATTAAAAATTTATATAAATATCTCATATATTTATTTTTAATATTATTTCTTTTATTATTTTTTCTATATTTATTTAATTTTATTTCACTTCTTACTCTTTCAATATCACCCATTATATTCACCTATTATACTTTATTATAATTATACATTTTTATGACAAAAGAAAAATGCAATAAATGCATTTTATTTTATATAATCAGTTTTAACTTCATTATCAATTTCATTTAAAATATCATCATCTACATCTTCTTCTATAACATCCCATGGTTCCTCATCTTCTTCTATAGCAACCTTAATCTTCTTCTCACCAACTATTTCAATTCCTAATTCTTTTTCAATATCAAAGTTTATACTTCCATCATCCATAATTTCTACCTTTGAACATGATGGTTGTTTAAGTGATCTTACAATAATATCTGTATCACTAGATAAGTCAGCTTGGTCTTTTAATTTAAGATTAAATAAATCATTATAAGAAACCTTTTTATTTACTACAGTAGTTTTACTATCATTTTCATAAGAATACCAAATATTAACATCAAAAGATCCATCTACCCCAATTTTATCTTTTGATTTATATCCCTTAAAATTATGATTAATTACCCAACAACCAAGTACTGTAGTTGGTGTAGTTTCAGTAGTTATAGTATAATTATTTTTAAAATACTTTTTGCCTTTACCTATAATTGCTTTAGTTACTATTTCTTTATAAGCCACATTATCACCCCTCACTTTAAAATATGCAAAAACAACTAAATTTGTGTCAAAAAAAGAGTATTAAATACTCTTTTTACCTAAATATTAATCTTCTAAAATAACACTTGGATTATCTTTAAATAAAGTATTCGCATAAATTTTACCATACTTTCTTTTAATTTTATTATATGCTTTTTTATAACTCTTAAAATTTCTTTTATTAGTACAATGCGAATCACTTGCTACAAAATCTATTAATTTTTCCTTTAAAAGTTTTTTACTAAATTTATATACATTTTTAGAAGATGTTTTTCTTAAAACACTCGTACAATCCATTTGAAGCAAAATTCCCATTTCTTTTATTCTTTTCATTGTATCTATACTTCTATAATATTTATATAATTCTGGATGAGCTAAAATAGGTATATATCCTAATAATTTAAGTTCTTCTATAGAATAAATTAAATCCTCAACATCCATTTTCTCATTTCGCTTTACCTCTACTAATATATATTTACTACCATTTAAAGATCTCATTTTATTTTTCTTAAATAATTCTAGAGTATTAAAGGTAAGCATTATCTCAGTACCAAGATAAAGTTCTATTCCATATTTTAAAGCAGCATCTTTCAATTGTAAAAAATTATTCTTAATAAGATTTATTCTATCTATGTTGCAATCAACAATATGTGGTGTACAAATAATTCTTTTTATTCCTTTTTTCTGAGCTTGTTTTAAATAAAATAAACTTGTCTCAAAATTTTTAGATCCATCATCAACACAAGGTATAATATGACAATGAATATCTATAAAATCATTTGTTATAATTTGAGTAGTAGTAATCATACTTATATCCATATAATTTTTTCTGTCTTTTAATATTTACTTTTGTTAAAACAGCTCCAAGAATAGTTGCTCCATTGTTTTTTAACTCATCCATACATCCTTTTGCTACCTTATAATCAACTCTATCAGATTCTATAACATAAACTGTTCCATCAGCTATTTTAGAAATCAATATACCATCAGTCATAGATGAAACTGGGCAACAATCCATAAATATTAAATCATAATGCTTTTTTAATTCTTCAATCATATCTTTAAATGATTTTTTACTTAAAAGTTCAGATGAATTTACAATTCTACTTCCAGCAGCTAATACATCTACTCTTAATTTCGTTTTATTATCGACATAAGATTGTATAGCTGAACCTAAAGTTACTTTATCATGAGTAAGCAATACATCACTAATACCATTTTTTCTAGACATATTAAATTTTTGATGAACTCTTGGTTTTCTTAAATCACAATCAATAACTAAAACCTTTTTATCTAGCATAGCAAATGATAAAGCTAAATTACATAGAAATGTTGTTTTACCTTCACTTGGTAATGTAGATACGACATTAATTACCTTCAAATCCGCATAATTTAAATTAGTACGAATCATACGAACAGATTCAGATATTACTCCAGTTGGATCATTTATAAGTTCTAAATCATAAACACTATCAGTTTTTTTAATTTTTTTATTTTTTCCAATTTCATTATCTATACAATTATGTGGAATAATACCGATAGATTTTACACCCAAATATTTTTTTACATCTTCATGTGTAACAATTTTATTATTTGTTGCTTCATATATTAAAATTATTATAAAACATACTGAAATTCCCATTAAAACTCCAAATATGCAATTTCTTTTTATATTTGGTGAAACTGGAATATCATTCAAAATAGCTTCATCAATTACTTTAATATTAGTTATATCCATAGTTTCATTTACTTCATCTATAAATACAACAGCCGTTGTATTTGCTATTTTAACCGATTGATCTTTATATTCAGATATAACCTTTATTTTAATAATTTCTGTATCATTTACTGAACTAACAGAAATCATTTCATCCAATTCTTTTAAATTATAATTTAAATTAAGTGCCTTTTTCACTTTAGATAATATTTTTCTACTTTTAATAATTTCTGTATAAGTTTTAACCATTTTTTGATTTGATATAATTGTATCATAATTAACTTGGTTTGAATTTATTGAAGGTTCAACATATAAAGTTGTTTCTGCTTGATACAAAACAGGTGCTCCATAACTATAAAAAAGACCAGCACATCCTCCTAAAATAATAAATATCAAAATCAAAAACCAATGTTTTTTCAAAGAAATAAAAATATTAGAAAAATTAAATTCTTCCATTTCTTCCATAATATACCCCCTTCTTTAGTAGCATATTATATCAAATAAAATTTTTTTGTCAAATAAAAAATACAACTCTCATTGTATTTTGATTATTTACATATAGCTCCCATAGCTTCATATATTGATTTAATACCATCTATAGTAAATTTATTATCACTATTTACATATGATTTTACTGCTGTATTATCATCAATATATTTTTTCATATCCATTTTATTGTAATCTATTTTTGTAATAGAAGTTATACTATTATCAGAACGTGTAATATTATTATCATAACCACCATAATTTTCATTTGCTGTTTCATATGTATTAGTTAGTGTCTTTTCAAAATAATCAAGAATTGATTCTTCGTCCGATTTAACTTCTTCTTTAGTTTCAACTGAATTAACAGAATCACCAGTATAATAAACAGTATATTTTGATGTTAGTGTATACCCTTGTACACTATTTGTACTTTTTAAATCACAATTCATTATTTTTTTCTCATTATTTGTAGCATTACAACCTGTACACAATAAAATTACAAAACAAAATGCAAAAAATACTTTTTTCATAAAATCTCCTCCTTGTTATATTCTAACATATATAGATTGTTATAACAATTATTTTTCACGTTTAAAGCCAGAAATTAATTTACTTACTCTATATAAAATTATATTACTCTTATTTATTGCATAACTTTTTCCAATTGCTTTTCCTCCTATAGTTAGGGCAGATACACACGCTGTTACAATTAAAACTACGTAATATTGATTTATATTCATTTTATTTGCTAAAGACGTAGCAATAATAACACTTGCTGAACCGGATACTACGCCACATACATCACCTATAACATCACAGCAAAACGACGAAACTTTATCAGCATTCTTTTTAAACTTTACTGCTGTTTTAGCGCCTTTTACTTTTCTGGCAGCCATAGAATTAAAGGGTTTAAGTGAAGATGATGTAACGGAAACCCCAATCATATCAAATATAATTCCAATACCTATAAAAATAAGTAAAAATATTATTTCTAATATTAAAGCAACTTTAGGAAATAAAGTTTCAGATATAAATGAAAAAGCAAATGATATTGAAAATGAGATTGTAATTATAGTAATAACCCACCTTATATCAGTCTTTTTTTTATACTTTTTCTCTTTGTTTTTTGTTTGAACTTTCAAATTATATAATTCACTATTTATATTTTTTTTCATATTAAATCCTCTTTAAATAATAAAAAAAATGGCTGAAAGTGTAGTTAACTTTACGCCTTAGGTCAAGTAGGTTTTCCCTAGATTTTACATTCCGTTACCAGATTTGCGGTTCCCCTTTAAAAAATCCAATATATTGTTTCCATATATATAACTTGATCGCCACTTAGTACGCACTGCAATCCCACACTAACAACGCACTCTAGGAGATTTCCTCACCATTTTTAATTTATCATTAATTCTTTTTTGCAAGTAAAGTTTCAAGAGCAATAATTTAAATCCTTTTGGCCAAAAAAATTTAAATCTGTCATCCATTCCCTTTAGCTCACTCAAGACAAGCTACTCTACTCGTAAGTTTCCCCACATAGTAGGTTTAATCCCAAATCGTCATAAGTCCGTCAATCGAAGTAATGTATAGGCTTATAACAAGTTTGGGTCTCCATGAATACTGGGTCAGAATCGTATGCCATTACGAGTGCCCAATATTCTACCGTTCCAGCACCCACCCTAAACTGGGCGTATAAAGCAGGCACAAGAAGTTTCACAGTTGTGCTCTTTAACGGTGGTTTAATCCCGTCCTCATAATAAATAAAATGACTAGAATAATGTGCCATTTGAATTCAATTATATCAAATAATAAGAAAAAGTCAAATTATTCACATGATTCAAAAAAATAATCAAATATTTTTCTCATATTAATATCATCATATAAATCTTCAGGATGAAATTGAACTCCTAATATAAATTTTTTATTTTCAATTTCTAATGCCTCTATATAACCATCAGAAGAATAAGCATCTATTCTACCAAATTTATTATTAATATGATAATTATGTCTACTATTAACTTCTATTTCTTTTTTCTTTATTATTTTATATAAAAGAGAGTCTTCATTTATAAAAATAGAATGAGCATATTTATTTTTAGAATTATGCTCAATAGCTGAACAATTTTTTTCTAAATTATCTTCTACTATTTGACTATCACAAATTGAAAGCAATTGACATCCTAAACAAATGCATAACATACTAATATCATTTTCTATAGCATACCTTACAACATAACTATCAATACTACTCCATATTGTTCCACCAGGAATAATTATCCCAACCAAATTCTTTAAAATTTTATCAATCTTTCTTTTATCAAAAATTTCATCATAAGATTTAGTCGGAGCAATTATTATAGGTGTTTTACCATAATAATTTATTATTTTAATTAAGTTTGATGGAACTTTTATTATATCCCCATCATATCTTCCAATTACACCTATCATATACCACCATTAAATTATATGAAAAAAGATTATTTATTTTACCTTTTTAATAAATAACCTTTTCCAGTAACTTTCTCATTTTCATCATATTCTACATCATGTATATTATAAAATACTTTAAGTTCATTAACCATTTCTTTGTATTTTTCTATTGCAGTTAATGGTTTCCCCGTTTTTAACATTTCACAAATAGGTTGAATATAATTTAAAAAATATGTTTCAGCAATTGCTTCTCTTTTAGGATCATTTTTTATACATTCTGATATTACTGGACCTTAAATAACGTAGAAATATTTTTATTAGGAATAATCATTTCCAAATTTTTTTCTATTTTTATATCACAAATATTATTTGTTTCATACTTTTCACCATCAATACTCCATTTATAAATACCATTATTTTTAAATTTAATTTTAAAATCAGAAGTCTTATAGCACTTAAAATATGAAGACTTATAAATTTTCCTTGAAAACAAATAATATAAAATCTTAATAATTTCTATCTTTTTATTAAAACTACATATCAATACTTCAAAAACATTATCATCTATTTTTACATTTTTATATAAATTCTTTATTCCAGCAACACTGCTAGAATTTGACATTATAACAAATGACATAGAATTTTTATATTTTTTACCATTAACCATATACTCTACATCATAAATTTTATTTTTATTTAAAAGGTTTTTAAATCCAGTTACCAAGTACGCTAAATAGCCTATTTTTTTCTTTAAACTTCTTGGAGTTTCATACGAAATATTTACAAAGTTTCCAAATGCAGCACAATATGAAAAAGGTTGACCATTTATTGTACATATATCTATATTTTTTACAGAACCATTTAAAAGTAAATCTATATTTTTTAACAAATTTTTTCCATATCCAAACATATTTCCTAAATCATTAGCAGTACCAATAGGTATATGAGATAACAGAATTTTGTTTTTTCTTTTAAAGTTACCATTCATTACCTCATTAAAAGTTCCATCTCCTCCAATAGATACAACCAAATCAATATTTTTTAACTCTTTAACTATAGAAGATGCATGGCCTTTATATTTTGTAGGAATTATTTCTAATTCATATCCATGAAGAAAAAACTTTTGTTTTATTTTTTCTATATTTTTTTCTACCCTAGCTCTTCCCTTACCACTATTAGGATTATATATCAAAACGCATTTTTTCATAAAGCACCCCTTTTATACTTTACTATTTTTTTATTAATTTTTGTGGTTCAATTGATAATATATCAAAATATTGATCATCTATTACCATATCAAATTCTTTAATTAAACCATCCAATCCATCAATCAAAAAAGTAGCTTTTAACAATTTAATTTCTTTAATTTTTCTTTTTCTATCTTCATCAGAGTTATTTCCAAATACCCCAACACATACTCCATATCTATTTTTAACTATTTTTCTATACTTTGCTATATCACTTATAATATATGGATTATGAGTAAAAAAAGAATTAAATTGTTTATCACTTTCATTTTTTACAAAATTATAATCTTTATTATTTTCAAACGATAAATCATATGGAGTTTTTAAATAAATTAGCTCATTTGGTTTAACAATAGTATCAATAGAACCTTTACCTATTTCAACACATTCACTACTATTATAATTTATACTTAAATCATTAAGTATTTCTCTATACGTTTTTATATTATTTTCCATATTAGATATCCATATATCAAATTCATCATTAAGACTACCCGTTAAATCACCAAATTGAGTATATCCTTTTGCACTAAAAAATTGAGTTTGTAAATTTTTGAAATAATTACTGATCATTATAAATAACATCTCCTTAAAATTAAGTTGTATTTTATATTAAATATATTTAAAAGTCAATATAAAATCAACCAGGTGGTTGATTTTATACTTAAAATTTTATTAATAATTTTCTGCTTTTATTTCAAAATAACTTTGAGGATGATTACATACTGGACATACCTCTGGAGCATACTTACCTATTACCACATGACCACAATTACGACATTTCCAAATTCTTTCATCATCACGACTAAATACTATTCCATCTTCAATATTATCTAAAAGTTTTAAATATCTTTCTTCATGTTCTTTTTCTATAGCAGCAACACTTTCAAATAAGAAAGCTAATCTTTCAAATCCTTCTTCACGAGCTGTTTTAGCAAAATCAACATACATATCTGTATATTCATAGTTTTCTCCTTCAGCAGCCATTTTAAGATTTTCTTTAGTAGATAAAATATCTCCACCCATTAATTCTTTAAACCACATTTTAGCATGTTCTTTTTCATTATTAGCTGTTTCTTCAAATATAGCAGCAATTTGTTCATAACCTTCTTTTTTTGCTTTACTAGCAAAATATGTATATTTATTTCTTGCTTGACTTTCTCCAGCAAAAGCTGTTAATAAATTTTGATATGTTTTACTTTCCTTTAATTCCATATTAATTCTCCTTCTTACATTTACTACAAATTCCTTTAAAATTTATTTCGTAATCCAATACATCTTCATTTAAAGATTTATAATCTATATTAAATTTATCAAATATATCAATAACCTTATTACATTTTATACAAATAAAATGTGCATGTTTATTATAAATCTTATCATATCTATCAATATTATTTGGCATCTTAATTCTTAATATTTTACTACTCTCAACTAGATTATTTAAATTTCTATAAACAGTACCTAAACTTATATTAGGCATTTCATTTTTACATATTAAATATATGTCATAAGCAGTTGGATGATTATAACTATTATTTATAATATCTAGTATTAAAATATTTTGTTTAGTTTGTCTCATAATATCTCCTTAATAGTAATGATTACTATTTAAATATACCATACATTATCTAAAAAGTAAATAAAATTTATAAATTTATATCTAAAATATCATCAAAGTTTATCTTAATATTATTAAGTATTATTTTTCTATTATATTTATCTACCTTAATAGCACTATTTTCTATAGTTATGTATTTTTTAATATTACTATCAAAATAAGTTATTTTAATTATAGGCTTTAGTTTTATATTTTTATTTATATAATTAATTTTACTATTTATTATTTCTTTTTTATTTTCATCTAATTCTTTTATTGAATCACTTATTTTGTTAATTTCATTTATATAATCATTATACCCTTCTAAAGCAGAAAAAGGTAAAAATTGACCTGCTCTTGATAATGTAGACATTCTTTTATGATATCTAATATCATAATCTAAATTAATAATACTCCTGTATTTATCTTCTATGCCCTCCAATTTGATTATTTCTTTCAATTGTAGTTCCTCCTTTTTCTAAATCCATTCCACTTAATATAGAATTTTTACCATATCTCTTTTTTATATCTAATACAATATTTTGTATCTCATTATCTTCATTTTCACTTTTTAATTGTTCTTTAAAATCATCAGATAAAGAAAATATATCATATTGTTTATGTATTGGTTTAACATTTTCTTTATTTTCTAAAAAATTAGCAGAGATATTAATTCTTTTTATAAATAAATTTTTATTTGCTATTTTTTCATATAGCTTTATAACCTCTTGACTTATTGTTTTAAATGATGATGTCTTATGATCTAAAGTTACTGTACCATGAGATGGTTTTGGAATATTTCTGCCATAAAAATCTTTTACTATATCTCCATCATAAAAACTCAAATTTTCTACATCATAACCCAAATATAAAGTAATAGAATTTGTTAAAAGATTCTTTGATGTTAAATTCAAACATAATTGATCAGTCATCTCTCTTACTATTAACTTTGCTGATTCATAATTATATGGACAGTGCAATACTTGTCCTTTAGAAATTGAATTAAAAAGTGGTTTATATTTTTTTATAGCTTCAATACTGCAAGATTCATATCCCCATGCATGATCAATTAATAATTCTGCATTAACTCCAAACATTTCATATAATTTAAATTCATCTTTTAAAGATAAAAGAGCAATATCACCCATAGTATATATATTCATCCCTTCTAATTTTTTAGCATACCCTCTTCCAACTCTCCAAAAATCAGTCAATGGTTTATGAGCCCATAATTCTTTTCTATAAGATTTTTCATCTAAAGAAGCAATCCTAACACCAAATTCATTTGGAGTTTTGTGTTTTGCTACAATATCCATTGCTACTTTAGCTAAATATAAATTAGTCCCTATACCACATGTTGCTGTTATACCAGTTGTATCATATATATCCTTAATTATTTTTGTAGCTAACTGTTCTTCTGTTAATTTATATAAATTTAAATAATTTGTAATATCACAAAATACTTCATCTATCGAATATATATGTATATCACATTTATCTAAATACTTTAAATATATTTTATATATATTAGCGCTATATTTCATATAAAGTTCCATTCTAGGAATAGCTACTATATAATCTAATTCTAAATTCTTATTTTTATTTAATTCTAAAGAATTATAAGATTTACCACTAAACTTATTATTTCTACAATTTTGTTTTCTTTCATAATTAATCTTTCTTACCTTTTGTACAACCTCAAATAATCTAGCTCTTCCAGGAAGTCCTAAACTTTTTAAAGATGGACTTACAGCAAGACATATTGTTTTTTCTGTTCTAGTTACATCAGCAACTACCAAATTAGTAGTAAGTGGATCAAGACCTCTTTCAACACATTCTACTGAAGCATAAAAACTTTTTAAATCTATACACATATAAACTCTATTCATAACGTTCACCACTATTATCATTTTATCACAAACATTTGTTTGATGTAACTGTTTTTTATAACTTGTAAAAATTTAACAAAAAAAGATAGAAATCTATCTTTATTCTGTAAACATATCATTTAATACTTTAAATGTTTTATCAAGAAAATTCTTAACTAATTTAGATAAATTATCAGATAATTTAAGACCAAAATTAGATATTTTAGATGAATAATCCTTTTCTTCTTCTTTTAAATACGAAAGAGCATCTACATCTTTACCACCTTTTATATCACTTTCAAATCTTTTTATTTGTTCATTAGTAAGTACAATACTTTTATGCTGTTCATATTCATAATATCCAGTTGCTTGAGATATATAAATTGCAGTAAAAGCAATTAAAATAGCTAAAAAAATTCTTTTAAATATCTTATTTAATACTTTCTTTTTTTCTTTCATATTATACCCCCAAATATATTTTTATTATATCTGATAACGCAATCATAGTATTCATAACTTCATCAATATTATTTTGATAACCTCCACACTCTATTAATACTATATTATTTTTTAAATCTTGATTATAAATTCCATTAACATTTTTACCACTCTTTTTTAATACTCCTCTACTTAACCCTGGATATTTACTATTAATTAAATTATTAAGAGAATTAGCTAAATCTAAATTAGGTTGATAATTTTCATAATCAAGACCAACTACAAATAAAACTTTTGCATATTTTTTATCATTTATAGTTACAGTAGATACATTATATTCTATAGCATCCCTATGAAGATCTATTATAAGTTTTAAATTAGGATATTTTTTTATTGCTTCATCTAAATAAAAACGACTAGCATTATAACTCTTAGAATAATTCCATCCATTTACATTTAAAAAATCAGTTATATCAGCAGTTTCAACAACAGTTTTTATATTATTGCGATTTAAATATTCCCTTAATATATAAGAAGCCATTAATACATTTGGTTTAATATTATATTCTTCTAAATTTGTTTTATTATATTCTTCAAGTTGATGAGTATTATAAATATAAACTATTGGATTTTCTATATTATTATCTTTATTAGTATCCTCAATATAATCAGAATTTAAACTATATACATCATCACTTGCTGTATAAGATATATTCATATTATTAGTCTTATATTTTAAACTTTTCTCAAGTATTGATTTAGGTTCTTTTATATCTATTTTAGTTATAAGCTTTACAAAACTATATATTGGATTTTCATTTACATTTTTATATAAGATATAATGATTTGAATCATTTAAAAGTTTATTTAAAAACTCCTCATTAGATGAAGCTAATTTAGTAGTTAAAATAAAACTCTTAAAAAGCAAAAATAATAATAATACAAAAAATATACAAAAGAATAATTTTAATAAATTTATTTTCTTTCTAGCTTTAAATTTCTTCCTCATAGAATTCACCAATTAAAGTATAAGCTAATATAATTAATTTATATGTCGAAAAAAAAGAATAAGAATTATTTTTTATATATTCTTATTCTCTTACTTCCATATTTCTTATCTTTAATTACATTATATAAATCATCTAACTCTTCATTCTCTGCTTCACATACAATAATACCATCCATATTCAACATATCATTTTTAAAAATAAAATCAACACAATCATTTATTAAATTAAGTTTATACGGTGGATCTAAAAAAATTATATCAAACTTTTTCATTTTTAATTTATTTAAAGCACACTTATAGTCATCACATATAATTTCATAATTATTAATATTATTTAAATTATTTTTAAGAGTATTTATAGCAATTTTATTTTTATCAACAAAGTAGCAAAAACTAGCCCCATTACTTAAAGCTTCTATACCAAGCGCTCCACTACCTGCAAATAAATCTAAACAAATACTTTCATTAACTTTATTCTGTATCATTCCAAATAACGATTCTTTAACCCTATCCATAGTTGGACGAGTACCATCTATATCAAACCCCTGTAATATTCTCCCCTTATATTTACCACTTATAACTCTCATAAATATTCACCTAACATAAATTTTATCATTATTTTAATGTTGATACAACATTTTGAATTAATTCTAAAGTTTTTAAAGCATTATTTATTCTATCTGTTGTTCTAAGCTGATATGCATCTTTTACCTCTTCTTTAAATTTTTCAAAATATTTTGAATCCCTATTTAAATATTTATACCAATAAGAGTTTTCTCTTAAATATCTTTTATAGTTAGGATTATTATTTATTTCTACTTGAATATTAAATCTCAATCTTCAAAATGTTTATACAAAGGTCTAGGTTTATATTCTGGCTTAATTGTATCTTCCTTACCACCAAAGTCCTGTAAAACTCCAACTACTCTTTGAACACTATTTATACCCTCTTGCATTTTATTTAAATCAATATTTTTAATCCAGTTCATAAAATCAGATATTCCAAATGCACTCGTAGTTGCTGTAGCTACTTTAACAGGTTCTAAATAATCTTTCCATGCCTCTTTATCATCACCATATAAATCATACATTTCATAAAACTTTTGCCATGACATATCACCTTTTTTTACAAAGTTTATAAGTTTCGGATGTTGTTTTACAAAATCTTTAAATTCTACTATTTTATCCATTATAACCACCTATTTCATTATATGATTTATATTATCTTTATTTACCTAAATATTCATTAAGCCAAAAAAAATTATCATTAAAAAAATCACATACAAATATTTTTTTATTATATATATTAAATATTTTAAATACCTCAGGAGAATTTGAACTCGAATATATTATTACACGAGATGGTTCTATTACTAATGATGTATTTTCAAGTAAAGATGGAATTTTTATAATATTTTTATTTATAAGAGTATAAGTTATTTTTTCTTTTATATAATTTTTAAGTAAGTTACTAGCAAACGTATTACATATTTGGTGATAAAATGATATACCAAATACTAAATTTTCTTCTTTCAAATGAAATAAACTCTCAAGAGTTTTATATAAAATAAAAGAATTTTTTTGATAAAGTCTATAATATTCATCTTTTATTATAAATAAATAAAATGTTTTCATACTATCACCATTTTTATTTTATTACATTATTTTTAAAAATAATGTCGAAAAAAACAAGCAAAAGCTTGTTTACCTTTTTATACTATTTATATCTACATAATAATTAGAATTATTTTTAGGATCAATATAAACATCAACAACTTTATTTTCACCTTTTCTATAAAAAGCTTCTATTGATTCATATGTTGGTTCACTAGTTGCCACAACATTTCTTCCATCAAGCGCAGTGTAATTGCATATTATAATTCTTTCTTTATTAAGATTTGGATCAGACGATTCAACCACACATACATCCTGTACAATACCCTGCACCTTTATTCCACGATTAACTAAATAATCCTTACCACGTAACCTATTTTTTTCTTTTCTTAAAGAAAAAATAATTACACCTATTACGAAAACAAAACTAAATAAAGATATAATAGTTGATATGATTATATTATTACTTGGAAGATTTTTAAAAGGATTTGAATAATAATTTTTAGGATTAGAAGAATCATAAAGTACACTTACCTTATCCCCAATAGTCATTTTAGAACTATAATAAGATAAAGTACCTGTATACTTTTGTCCATTAACCTCATATTCAATTTCAACTCTATGTGAATAATTTTGCTTTTCATAATCAAAATTTGATCCTTTATATTCAACAATATCAGTTATTATTGCATTAGTACTAGAATCATACTCTTTTTCTTTATTATTTGAATCTTTTCCTAAAGATAAAAAACTAAAAATCATAGTTCCAAATACAAATAATAACATAACTATAAATACAATTATAAATATAACTTTTGTTTTAAATTCAATTCTATCAAATCTCATATTAATTAACTCCTTTATATTTACTAATAATTTGATTTGCTACTTTTATACCATCCATTGCTGAAGATGTTATACCACCAGCATATCCAGCACCTTCTCCACAAGGATATATACCACTTATATTAGATTCAAATTCATCATTCCTTATTATTTTAATAGGAGATGATGTTCTACTTTCTATCCCAGCTACAATAGCATCATATCTATTAAATGATTTAATCTTTTTACTCATATTTTCTACTGCTTCTACTAAAGAAGAAGATATATAATCTGGAAAAATTTTTCTTAAATTATAAAATTCATAATCTCCCTTAAATAAAGGTTTAACATCTTTAAATTCAAATGAATCCTTATTCATTTTAAAATCACCATATAACTGAACTGGTATTTTACCATTACAAGCTTCATAAAATTTTTTTTCCAAGATTTCTTGATATTTAACTCCATCAAGAGGCAACGGTCCAAAGTCATCTTTATTTATAGTAACAATTATTGCACTATTAGCATTCTCACTATCCCTTTTATGATAACTCATACCATTTACAGCAAGCATACCTTTTCTTGATGAAGAATTAACTACATAACCACCTGGACACATACAAAACGTATATACGCCTCTATTATTACTTGCCTTATATGTAAGCTTATAACTAGATGGATGTAATAGACTACTACATGAACCATATTGTGATTCATCTATCATACTTTGCGGATGTTGTATTCTAATTCCTATCGCAAAAGGTTTAGAAGTCATCAAAATATTATTTTTATATAACATTCTAAACGTATCACGAGCACTATGTCCTATAGCCAAAATAAGAATATCAGTTTCTACTTCTTCATTATCATTTAATATAATACTTTTTATTTTATTATTATCATACTTTATATCGGTCATAATAGTATTATATCTAAAGCTTCCTCCATATGATATTATTTTATTTCTTATATTTTTAACAATACCTGTAAGCATATCAGTTCCTATATGAGGTTTATTTGAATACATTATTTCCGCATCAGCGCCATTTTCAACAAATATTTGAAATACATATTTTTGAATAAATAGTGGATCTTTAACAAGAGTATTTAATTTACCATCAGAAAATGTACCGGCTCCACCTTCTCCAAATTGAACATTAGAATTTTCATTTAAATCACCAGTAGCCCAAAATTTATTAACAGTATTAATTCTATCTTCTACCATTTCACCACGTTCAATTATTAAAGGATTATAACCATATAAAGAAAGAAGATATGCACAGAAAAGCCCAGCAGGCCCACTTCCTATTATAACAGGTCTTTTATTTAATAAAATATCTCCTTTTTTACTAACATTAAATTTCTCTTTTTCAACTCTTAATACATCATTATTAAATTGTATTTTACATTCATCCTTTAACTCTATATCAACTTCATAGACATAAAATATTTGTGGTTTTAATCTAGCATCAATAGATTTTTTATGTATATTAAAAGATACAATATTATTCTTATTTGTATTTAATTTTTTAGATATTTTTTTTAGTATCTCAGCACTTGTATCATTCTCTATTGCTACCTTTATTTGTCTTACTCTTATCATATTACCTTCCTATACTATTCCCAACTATTATACCAGATATCCAAGCAAAGCCTAAATTATATCCACCACAATTTCCATCAACATCAAGTATTTCACCTGTCAAATATAGATTTTTTACCTTTAAAGATTCAAGCGTATCTTTATTTATCTCACATAAAGGAATACCACCACTACATACCTGAGATTCTTTAAAAGTCATTGTATCTATTATTTCTATATCAAAAGAAATAACATTTTGAGCTAAAACAGTTAATTCATTACTTGTTAATTGTTCTGCTAATTTATTATTTTTAATACCAGATTTCTTAAGTATTATATTTGTAAGTTTATAATTAAGTACACAATCTAATAATTCTTGTATAGTTTTATTATTAGTTTTTTTACTTTGACATTTTAACCAATCAATAAATTCTTCTAAAGAATTCAAAAAATTTAAAAAATTTATCTTTATCATACATTTTTCATTATTATAAAGACATCTTGAAATCATACTACTTAGCTGCATAGCGCATATACCACTTATTCCATAATTTGTAAGTTGTACCTCACCAATTTCACATCTTACAAATTTATCATTAACATATAAAGAAAGATTAACATCACATCTAATACCAGCCCAATCCTTAAAACAAGAATCATTCCCTTTTAGCTGAACTAAAGCAGGAAGCGGTTTAATTAAAGAATGACCCAATCTTTTTAACATATCATATCCACAAGTATTATCTTTTACATATGCATTTGAACCAGTTGATACAACAACATAATCACAGACATATTTTTTATTACTTGAAATAAGATAAAAAGAATTATTATTTTTAATAATATCTACTATCTCAACATCATATTCAATATTAACATTTAACCTTTTTAATTCATTAATAAGCACATTTAAAACAGTTATAGATTGGTTTGAATATGGATAATAATAACCATTCTTGATTTTAGGTATAATACCAAGGCTCTCAAAAAAAGGAAGTACATTATCTTTATTTTTTAATATATATTCAAGTATATCTAAATTATTAGAATTAAATTTAGTAATATCAAACTCACTATTCCAATAATTACACCTTCCATTACCAGATACTAATATTTTTTTACCACAATTATTACTTTTTTCAAGTATAGTAACACACTCTCCACGTCTAGCCGCAACAATCGCACATACAAGTCCGGATGCTCCACCACCAATAATAATTACTTTTTTCATAAAATCACCTATTTATAAGTTTTAAATATTCTTCTTTTAAATCATTTTTTTCTAAATCAGAAATAAATGCATGTTCTATAGCAAATAAATTCATCTTTATAAAAGAATCTATATCAAAATTAAAATATTTATATAATTTATTATATTCATCATTTAAAGTTACATTTGACACAGTTCTATTATCAGTATTAATACATAATTTAACCCCTTTATCGAATAGTTTCTTTATAGGATGATTATAATACCTATCAACTACATTTGTTTGAACATTACTTGTTGGACAAACTTCTAGTAAAATATTTTTTTCTTTTATTATTTCTATTAAATCATCATAATGAATAGAATTAATACCATGTCCTATACGTTTAGTTTTAAAATTAATAGCAGCCAAAATACTATCATATCCATCAGCCTCACCAGCATGTATTGTAAATGGGATATTATTTTTTAAAGCTATATCAAATAAATTCTTAAACGAAGATGTCTTATACAAAGCTTCAGCTCCAGCTAAATCAATTCCAACAACACCTTTATTTAAATATTTTAAAGCAAGTTCAATTACTTTTAAATTATCATTAAAACTATCATTTCTCATCATACAAAGTATTAAATTTACTTTAACATCAACACGACGTAATCCACTTAAGATACTTAATACAACATCATCTAAAGATAACCCCTCGTTTATATGCTTTAAAGGCGCAAATCTAACCTCAGCATAAATAACATTATCTTTTTTTAAATCTACAGCAAGTTCATATGCTACTCTTTCTAAGTTTTCTTTAGTTTGTAATATTTTTTCAGGATAATTAAATTTTGTTAAATAATCATTCAAATCCTCACATTTAGAACTTGCAACCATATTTTTTTTAACATCATAATAATTCATATTCAATAATTCACATGCTGTTTCTAATCTAATAGAACCATCTAAATGTAAATGCAATTCAACTTTTGGGAGATTTTCTATCATTATTTCACCTTCTTTTTTAAATTTTTATTAGGTATTAATTCACTAGGAATACCTACATAACAAATATTTTTAACAACATCATCTAATTTTTCTTTATTATTCAAATAATTCTTTGACTCAATAACATTTAAATTACTATCAAAAAAAATACTTTGTTTATTACCATCTATATCATTAAAATATAACTCAACATCACTAGAACTAATAGATATAATCAAATAAACCGCACCATAATCACACTTTTTTTTATATACAATATCAGAATTTTCCAAAACATACTTATTATTTTTTATAAATTCAATTAAATCAGTTATATTACTTTCTTCAATTCCTTTTAAATTATAAAAATCGCCTTTACCAAATATCTTTTCAACCTGACTATTATATCTTTTTAAATATATATTTAATATTTTTTCATCATCACATATAATATTATTTTCAACATCTATAATAATATAATCAAAAAAGTTCAAAATTAAAAACACATATTTTTTACTATTAACAGTTACATATTTATAACTTATATCTGTAACTTTATCATTTATCTTTTTATTAACTAAATTACGAAACTCATTCCATATATCAGAATAAGATTTAATTATACTCAATAATTCAGTTATATTAACCAAATTATCATTTTCATCTTCATATTCAAAAAACAATTTAAATAATTTATTTATCATCTCTTTTTGCATATTTCACCTTTTTTACTATAATACAATCTATAAAATAAATTAATAATAGAACATATCAAAAGAATAATACTAATTATTTGAGAAGTAGATAACCCAAATAAAAATCCTCTATAACTATCCCCTCTAAAGAATTCAATAATAAATCTAAATACAGGATAAAAAATAAAATAAATATTCAATAAATATCCTTTAAACTTTTTATGCTTAAAAAAATTATATAGACAAAAAAATAAGATTAAATTAAATAAAGCTTCAACAAGTTGTACCGGAAATCTATTTACGTTATTAGCTGATTCTATTATTGAATTATGAAAAGTAAAACCAATACTACTTTCAACTCCATAACAGCATCCAACAAGAAAACAACCTATTCTTCCAAAAAAATGAAAAAGTGGTACCACAGGTATTAACATATCATACGTTTCACAATTATTAATTTTTACACGTTTGGCATATATATATGCTGTAAAACAACCACCTATTAATCCACCATAAAAAACAGATCCACCAAATATAGTAGCAAGTTTAATTATAATTTCTTTAAATTCTAAACTTCCAATATTTTTCATTAAATCTATAAATAAATTTATATTAGTAATTCCATATAAAAGATGTCCGCCTATTAAAATACCAATTATAGAAAATAATAACATATTAACATACTTATAATCTTCTATTTTTTCTCTCTTACAAACTCTTATAACATAAAATAAACATAAAATAACACCAATCATAGCCATAATACCATACATACTAATATTTCTATCAAAGACTTTTATATACGGAAACATAATAAACCTCTTTTCTTAAGAAAAAAAACTATTTTACATAGTTTTTATAAACTTGATGCAGCAGCACCGACACAACCTATAGTAGCACATGCACATGCAACACAAGCAAGACCTATACCAGAAATAGATGTACCAACTATACTTAATACAAGACCTGCAGTTGCTTGACCACTATCAATTGGACTCTTACGACCTTTTGCAGACAATACAATTCCAACAATACCACATATAAGTGATACAGTATAAAAAAAGCCTCCAAAAACAAATAAACCAATAATTATTGCTGATACAGAAACAATCCCTAGAACCATTCCAGCAGTAGCATAAGAATTCTTTTGTACTGGTTGATTATACATTGGTTGTTGATAAATTGGTTGTTGATAAATTGGTTGTTGATAAATTGGTTGTTGTGGTTGAGTGTACACTGGTTGCTGTACTGGTTGTTGAACATCTTGTTCAATCTTTTTCTCATCCTTATTCATATATTTCCTCCTACATTAATACACTACAAATATATCAAAATTGTCGTTTTTTGTCAATATTACAGTCTAAATACACATATTTATTTTCAATTAGTTTTTGAGGCTAAAACACTAAGCAAAATATAAAAATAAGGTGATACTAAAACTAAACTATCATTTAAAATACCAAATATTAAATAATTAATAATACCTATAAATAAACATAAATAAAACCTATCTAAATATACTCTTTTCTTAAAAAACATATAAATAATATATATAATAAATAAAATAAAATTTATAAAAGATAAAACACCAGATGTAAATATAATATCTAAATACATAGAATGAGGTTTTAATATATAGAAAGATGAAGATTCTTGTGAATTTAATATTCCCAAATAATCATTATTATTAAAATAATATATAAAAGAATTAGAACCATGTCCAATTAAAATATTTTTAGATATATATTTAATACTATTTCTAT
>ULSA01018475.1_pt1 | contig 23222 bp, 14 predicted proteins | sample 1955951 | NCBI WGS metagenome assembly ULSA01 (sample SAMEA4835697, study PRJEB28245) | human gut metagenome | biome: gut microbiome; material: fecal sample | place: Denmark | collected 2008 | reverse complement strand
AGGGGTACGGGGTATTTCAGTCTCGCGAGGACTTTTCGGACAGTCTGGAGGGGAGGGATTTAGGGAGAGGGTAACGTACACATAAAAGTGCGTTGGGCTTTCAGCCTTCGGACGAGTGGCACCACTCAAATTCGCACTAACGTTCAGCAAGTTTGACAACTTGCGTAACTTGAGTAGAATAATTCAGATGCCAATGCAGACAGAGTCGCATTCCGAAATACAGTTTATTAAGGGAGTCGGGCCCAGAAGAGCCCAACTTCTGGAATCCGAATTGAATATCAGGACAACAGGCGACCTGATCAGGCTTTACCCATACAAATACATTGACAGAAGCAACATTCTGCCGATAGCTGCAATACAGCCCGGAAACGCATTCGTGCAAATCCGGGCTCAAGTCGTTTCATCCACATTACTTGACAAGACAGGCAAGTGCATTGACCCCTCTCAGGCAAAATTCAATGCAGTCAGCAGACTCAGTGTGATCGTCTCTGACGGTTCAGGCAGCCTGGAACTTGTCTTTTTCAAGGGAATCAAGTATGTCTTTTCGAAACTGACAATCGGTTCGACATTCATTTTCTTCGGAAAGCCTACTCTTTTCAGCAGCCGTCTGAATATGGTTCATCCCGAGATAGATGACCCGTGTCAGAACAGTCTGCCTGGAGGCACGATGACCGGAGTCTATCCATCGACTGAAAAGCTCAAAAATGCCGGAATTACAGGAAAAGTCATGAACAAAATCATGGCCTCTGCCCTCAACGCAGCAGGAGGTTCCATTCAGGAGACTCTACCTGAGTATGTACTCAAAGAGAAAGGCCTGGTACCACTCGCTTTTGCATTGACAAACATCCATTTTCCGAAGGATGTGGATTCGCTGAAGAAGGCCGAATACCGGCTGAAATTCGAGGAACTTTTCCTTCTCCAACTGTCACTCCTGAAACAGAAATATATCCGCAGCCGCAACGCCAAAGGTCTGATGATGAACAAGGTAGGCGATGCTTTCAACATCTGCTACAAGTCTCTACCATACGACCTTACAGGTGCCCAGAAGAGAGTCATCAAGGAAATACGGGCTGACATGATGAGCGGCAAACAGATGAACCGCCTGCTTCAGGGCGATGTCGGTTCGGGAAAGACAATGGTGGCGGTGCTCTCTGCCCTGATCGCATACGGAAACGGCTACCAGTCATGTATCATGGCTCCGACCGAAGTGCTTGCACGCCAACACTATAAGAACATGTGCAAGTATCTCGATGGGACCGGGGTCAATGTTGCCGTACTTACAGGTACGACGAAGACTGCCGAGCGCCGTACGATTCTCGAAGATCTGGCGTCCGGCAAGACAGGAATAATAGTCGGTACACATGCATTGATAGAAGACAATGTTGTTTTCAGCAACCTCGGACTTGCTATCATTGATGAACAGCATAGGTTTGGCGTCGATCAGAGGTCAAAGCTCTGGAAGAAAGCCAGTTGCGGTATCGCTCCGCATATCCTGGTCATGACAGCCACGCCGATTCCGAGGACTCTGGCGATGACACTGTACGGAGACTTGGACGTCTCTGTCATTGATGAGATGCCTCCAGGCAGGAAGCCGATTCAGACCATCCAGATTACCGAACGGCAGAAACTTCAGCTCTACAATTTCATGAAGGAGCAGATTGCCAAGGGACATCAGGCCTATGTCGTCTATCCTATGATTTTCATCAATGAAAAAGTGGACTACAAGAATCTGGAGAGCGGATACGAGGAGATTGTCGCTGCTTTTCCGCATCCGCCGTATAAGGTTGCCATCGTCCACGGACAACAGAGTGACGAGGATAAGGCATTCAATATGAATGCTTTTGCTGCGGGTAGGGCCAACATTCTGGTTTCCACTACCGTAATCGAGGTAGGTGTGGATGTCCCCAATGCCACGGTCATGGTAATCGAAAGTCCTGAAAGGTTCGGACTCAGCCAGTTACATCAGTTGCGCGGCAGGGTCGGACGTGGCGGAGGAGATTCGTATTGTATCCTGGTCCGCGGAGATAAACTGAGCGAGGAATCACGGAAACGCATTGACCTTCTCTGCCAAACTGAGGATGGATTCGTGCTTGCAGAGGAGGACATGAAGATGAGGGGGCCGGGCGACATGGAGGGCACCCAGCAGAGCGGACTTCCGATAGAACTTTCCATCGCGTCATTGGCAAAAGACGGGGCAATTCTCTCTGACGCAAGGGCTTACGCCGACAATATCCTGAAGAAAGATCCGGACTTGTCAATGCCATTGAACAGGCCTTTAGCGTTGGAGATGAGAAAAGACAAATATCAGAAACCAGACTACAGCAAGATTAGTTAATAACCAAAAACCAATACGGATAATGAAAAGTTTAATAAGCTCGGGCGGTCTGGCCGCCTTGACAATCAGCGCTTTACTAGCAATGAACTGTAATTGTGAAAAAGAGGCGGCAGAGTATATCGGGCCGTCTGACATTGAAATTACCGACGGAAAGATGACTCCTGAGGTCCTGCTTTCTTTCGGCAGGCTTTCGGACCCGCAGTTGTCTCCTGACGGAAAGACCATTCTCTACGGAGTCAGCTACACTTCCATCGAGGACAACCGCACTTGCCGCAACCTGTTTGTTGCCAATGTCGATGGGACATCTCCTCGCCAGCTTACCAAAGACGGAAAGAGCATCAGCTGTGCCCGTTGGACAAATGGAAATACCATCACCTATATCCAGGGCGGTCAGATCTGGAAGGCTACGGTACGCGGACTTTCCGGTGACAATCCTAAACTTGTGAAGAGAACACAGCTCAGCAATGTTCCCAATGGTATCGGCGAGTTCAAGCTCTCTCCTGACGAGAAGAGTCTGATGTATATCAGTTATGTCAAGAGTGACGTGAAGACAGCTAAGGATTCCGACCCGAAACTTGACAAGGCTGACGCGTATGTCGCTGAAGATCTGATGTATAGACATTGGGATCATTGGGTAACTGAACTGCCTCATACTTTTGTCGCAAAACTCGGAAGCGAAATCACACCGGACAACAGCATTGACATTCTCGCAAATGAGGAGAAGCTTTACGAGCTCCCTACAGAGCCTCACGGCGGTCTCGAGCAGCTTGACTGGACTCCTGACGGAAAGTATATCGCTTATTCATGCAAGAAGAAGACCGGCAAGGAGTATGCTTTCAGCACCAATACTGAAATCTACATATATAATGTAGCTGACGGCACATGCACTGTAATCCCTATGGGCGGCGGTTATGACACAAATCCGGTATGGAGCCCTGACGGGAAGAAGATTGTTTGGCTGAGCATGGCACGTGACAGCTACGAGGCTGACAAGAGCCGTCTCATGGCTGCCGACTTCAACAATGGTGAAATCAGCAACATCCGTGACCTGACCGCAGACTTCAAGTACAATGCTGCCGGTCCTGTCTGGGCTGATGATTCAGAGCACATTTATTTCAATGCTCTTTCTGAGGGCCTCCAAGGTATTTTCAAGGCTGATCTCAATGGCGGAATCACCCGCATTACCAAAGAGAATCAGTGGAATGACTATGATTCTCCTTTCGCTGTTGTCAAGGGTGAGGACGGAAACACTAAGCTTCTCGCAAGCTGGTGTTGTATGGACTACCCTACCGAACTTGTCTGCGTAAATGAAGCTGACGGTGCCTCCGAGCAGATTACTCATGAGAATGAGCATATTCTTTCCAGACTTGCCAGCCACAAGACTGAGGCCAGAATGGTTCGCACGACAGACGGAAAAGACATGCTCACATGGGTTCTCTACCCTCCACAGTTCGATGAGACAAAGACCTATCCGTCAATTCTTATATGCCTCGGCGGTCCTCAGGGAACTCTCAGTCAGTCATGGTCTTACAGATGGAATTATCGTCTGATGGCTTCTCAGGGATATGTTGTAGTGCTTCCTAACAGACGTGGTACTACGGCATTCGGTCAGGATTGGTGCGAGCAGATTTCCGGTGATTATTCTGGACAGAACATTCAGGATTACCTTGCAGCGGCGCGTGAACTGAAATCGGAGCCTTACATTGACAAGATGGCTGCCTGCGGAGCCAGCTATGGCGGATATTCGGTTTACTATCTTGCTGGTGTCCATGAGAATACCTTCGATTGTTTCATCGCTCATGCGGGCATCTTCGATGAGAAATACATGTATTACGAGACTGAGGAGATGTGGTTCTGCAACTGGGACAATGGTGGTCTGACTGAGTTCTCATATACTCCGGGACAGACAGGACCTGCAGGCGACGGCATCACTTTCGGTGGTATCCAGCAGGCCGGTTCTCCATGGAGCACAAGTGCAAAGGCAAAGTGGCATTATTCTCACAGCCCTGTTGACAATGTTACGAAGTGGCACACCCCTATCCTCTGCATCCACGGCTGCATGGACTTCCGTATTCCTTATGACCAGGGAATGGCTGCTTTCAATGCTGCTCAGATGATGGGTGTTCCTTCGAAGCTTGTCATCTTCCCTGATGAGTGCCACTGGGTTACCAAGCCTCAGAACGCGCTGTTCTGGCATCGTGAGTATTTCGACTGGCTCGACAAGTGGTGCAAATAAGGGATTCTGGAATCTGAACAAAGTGATAACAACGCGTTCTATCTTGTGAACGTTACCCCCTCCCTAAATCCCTCCCCTCGTGGGAGGGACTTACTCTCGCCCTCTCGGGCTCCATTTTCTGGCATCGTGAGTATTTCGACTGGCTCGACAAATGGTGCAAATAAGGGCTGAACGAAAGGTGCAAGCGATACGCATCTTCTTATAACTGAACCGGCAGGCATTGGTCCTGCCGGTTTTTTGTATTCAGAGACCATAATAAAAAACATCCCGGAATCCTTGACGGACTCCGGGATGAATTATTTGTAACTGTCCGGTTACGTTACGCTTTCGCGCAACATTGGACAATATTATTTACCAGCGAGTTTCTTGTAAGACTCGAGACGGATCTTAGCGAATTCCTCTGTCTTCTGAAGAAGTTCATCTGCTCTCTCAGGGAAGAGTTTGTAGAGGGATGCGAAACGAACCTCGCCCTTCAGGAAGTCCTGGAACTTGCTCCAGTCTGGTTCCTTGCTGTCGAGTGAGAACGGATTCTTGTCTGTTCCTTCAAGTTCAGGGTTGAACCTGTAAAGGTGCCAGTAACCGCACTCTACTGCAAGTTTCTCCTCCTTCTGGCTGAGACCCATACCTGCCTTCAGACCATGGTTGATACATGGAGCATAAGCGATGATGAGTGATGGTCCGTCGTAAGCCTCAGCTTCCTTGATAGCATTCAGGTACTGAACAGGGTTTGCACCCATAGCTACCTGAGCAACATATACATAGCCGTAGCTCATTGCCATCATGCCGAGGTCCTTCTTGCGGATCTTCTTACCGCTTGCAGCAAACTTGGCGATAGCTCCGGCAGGAGTTGCCTTAGATGACTGTCCACCTGTATTTGAATATACCTCAGTATCAAGAACGAGGATATTTACGTTCTCACCAGAAGCGAGCACATGATCGAGTCCGCCGTATCCGATATCGTAACTTGCACCGTCACCACCGATAATCCACTGGCTACGTGCAGGGAGGAACTTCTTGTATGTCAAGAGTTTCTTGCAGTGTGGGCAATCAGTATTCTCCATGAGAGGCAGGAGTTTGTCCGTAACCTCACGGGTAACTGCAGGATTGTTCTTGTTCTCAAGCCACTGTCTGAAGAGAGCCTTGATTTCGTCTGAAGCCTTCTCGCAGTCAAGACCCTGAGTCATAATCTCAGCGATTGTCTGCCTTACACGGTCAGAACCGAGTTTCATACCGAGACCGAATTCGCAGAAGTCCTCGAAGAGTGAGTTTGCCCAAGCCGGACCATGTCCTTCTGCATTGGTGCAGTATGGTGATGCAGGGAATGAAGCGCCATAGATTGATGAACATCCCGTAGCATTGGCAATCATCATTCTGTCGCCGAAGAGCTGTGTGATGTTCTTGATGTATGGGGTCTCACCGCAACCTGCGCAGGCACCTGAGAATTCGAACAGAGGCTGTGAGAACTGTGAGTTCTTGACACTCTGTGCCTTGTTTACGATGGTATCCTTGTAGCCGACCTTTGTATTGAGATAATCGAAGTTCTCCTGCTCAGCCTGCTCGTCGAGTGCTGAAACCATAACGAGTGCTTTCTCCTTTGCAGGGCAGACGTCAACGCAGTTGCCGCAACCAGTACAGTCTGCGACTGAAACTGAAAGGGCGAACTTGTAGTCCTTGAGGACTGCCTTTCCCTGAGATGTCTTGAGACCCGCAGGTGCTGCTGCAACTTCCTCATCATTGAGGATGAACGGACGGATAGCAGCGTGAGGGCAGACAAATGCACAGGTATTGCACTGGATACAGTTGTCAGGCTGCCACTGTGGCACGAATACAGCCACACCACGTTTCTCGTAAGCGGCAGTGCCTGCAGGCATTGTACCGTCAACGTAAGGCATGAATGAACTTACTGGAAGTGTATCACCAGCCTGTGAGTTCACAACGTCAGCGATTTCTTTTACAAATTCTGGAGCAAGACGGTCCTTGTTAGGGTTGACGAATTTGGCTGTGATGTTAGCCCACTCCTCAGGAACATTGACCTGCTCATACTCGCCTCCGCGGTCAACCGCCGCATAGTTCATGTTGACAATCTTCTCGCCCTTCTTGCCGTAGCTCTTGACGATAGCGTCTTTCATGTACTTGACAGCGTCCTCGTAAGGGATGATGCCTGTAATCTTGAAGAATGCAGACTGGAGAATGGTGTTGGTTCTTCCGCCGAGGCCAATCTCAGATGCAATCTTGGTCGCGTCAATGATATAGAACTTGATGTGTTTCTTCGCCAATGTAGCTTTCACGAAGTCAGGGAGTCTCTTTACAGTCTCCTCTGCATTCCAAAGGCTGTTGAGAAGGAAGGTACCGCCATCCTTGATGCCCTTGAGAACGTCATACTTGCGGAGGTATGAAGGAACGTGGCATGCTACGAAGTCAGGGGTAGATACGAGGTATGGAGCCTTGATCTGCGCATCACCGAATCTGAGGTGTGAGCAGGTGTAACCGCCTGATTTCTTAGAGTCATAGTCGAAGTAACCCTGACAATACTTGCTTGTGTGGTTACCGATGATCTTGATGGTGTTTTTGTTGGCACCTACTGTACCGTCTGAACCGAGTCCGTAGAATTTGCACTCTGTTGTGCCTGGCTTCACGATGGAGATTTCCTTCTTGATAGGGAGGGACTTGAAGGTAACGTCATCTACGATACCGATAGTAAAGTCGTTCTTAGGTTCGCTCTGCTCGAGGTTGTCGAATACGGCAACGATCTGTGCAGGAGTTGTATCCTTTGATGAAAGGCCATAACGTCCGCCTACGATTACAGGCTCCTGGTCTTTGCCCTGGAACATTGCCTTTACATCGAGGTAGAGAGGCTCTCCGAGTGATCCCGGCTCCTTGGTCCTGTCGAGAACAGCAATCTTCTTCACGCTCTTAGGAAGCACCTTGAAGAAGTATTTCTCTGAGAATGGTCTGTAGAGGTGAACTGTAACGACACCGTATTTTCTTCCGTGAGCCTCGAGATAGTCGATGGTCTCCTTGATGGTCTCGGTAACAGAACCCATCGCAACGATGATTTCTTCTGCGTCAGGTGCTCCGTAGTACTCGAACGGACGATAGTTGCGTCCGGTGAGTTCGCCGAGTTCGCCCATGTAGCGTGCAACTACATCCGGAACTGCCTCATAGAACTGGTTTCTGGACTCTACCGCCTGGAAATATACGTCGCCGTTCTGTGCAGTACCCCTTGTTACAGGTGCCTCCGGAGTAAGAGCTCTTGCTCTGAATTTCTCCAAAGACTTGGTGCTGACCATATTTCTGAGATCGTCCTCATCGATGGCCTCGATCTTCTGGATTTCGTGTGATGTACGGAATCCGTCGAAGAAGTGGAGGAACGGAATGCTTGACTTGATAGCTGAAAGGTGAGCAACTGCCGCGAGGTCCTGAGCCTCCTGTACTGAACCGGAAGCAAGCATTGCGAAGCCTGTCTGGCGGCATGCCATAACGTCCTGATGGTCACCGAAGATTGACAATGCATGAGATGCGAGGGCACGTGCTGAAACGTGGAACACGGCAGGAAGCATCTCACCTGCAATCTTGTACATGTTAGGAATCATGAGGAGGAGTCCCTGGGATGCAGTATATGTCGTCGTAAGGGCACCGGCCTGAAGTGAGCCGTGAACAGCTCCTGCAGCACCGCCTTCACTCTGCATCTCGGTAACTTTCACAGTCTCGCCCCACAGGTTCTTTTTTCCGTGGGCCGCCCACTCGTCAATGTTCTCTGCCATTGTCGATGATGGTGTGATAGGGTAAATAGCTGCATGCTCACTGAAAAGGTAAGCAATCTGAGAGGCAGCGTAGTTACCGTCACAGGTGATGAATTTCTTTTCTTTTGCCATAATCGTTAATGTTTATGTGATTGATTTTCGTTTGTTTCTATATGCAACCCAAATATAACCTGCTACATCATAGCAAGTTATATTAAGCATAAATACATCGGCCGGAATCCCGGCGATGTCTCTCTTATAAGACTACAGAGTCTCCAGACCTTCTACGGTCACGATAGAGCCGGCGATTCTCTTCACGAGTCCCTGGAGAACCTTGCCCGGACCTATCTCCATAAAATAATCTGCCTCGTCAGCCAGCATATTCTTCACGGACTGGGTCCATTTCACCGGTGCTGTAAGCTGCGCAAGCAGATTTTTCTTTATAAGCTCAGGATCCTGTGTAGGCTGAGCCGTAACGTTCTGATAGATAGGGCAAATCGGCGCCTTGATTTCTGTGGCTTCGATTGCCGCTCCGAGTTCAACGCGTGCAGGTTCCATGAGTGGCGAATGGAAAGCTCCGCTCACGGCAAGCGGCAAGGCCCTTTTGGCTCCTTCTGCCTTAGCCCTGTCACAAGCCTCTGCAACTGAATCTTTCTCTCCTGAAATTACTACCTGACCGTCGCAGTTGTAGTTTGCCGGGATCACGAGTCCGTGGCATGATTTGCAAAGGTCTTCGACCTGCTCATTGGTCAGGCCAATGATAGCCGCCATCGAACCAGGCATCTGCTCACAGCATTTCTGCATAGCCTTGGCCCTGATGGATACAAGTTTCAATGCGTCCTCGAATGTTATGGCGTGGCTGGCAGCAAGTGCTGAGAATTCACCGAGTGAATGTCCCGCAACCATATCCGGCTGGAACTGGTCATAACATGCTGTAAGTACAACTGAGTGGAGGAATATCGCAGGCTGAGTCACCTTTGTGGCTTTCAATGCTTCCGGTGTTCCGTCGAACATTATGTCTGTAATCCTGAATCCTAGAATCTCATTGGCCTTTTCGAACATTTCTTTGGCCTTCTGACTCTTCTCATATACTTCTTTGGCCATACCCGGGAACTGTGCTCCCTGACCTGGAAATACATATGCTTTCTTCATAGTATCAAAATTTGTTTTATTCGTGTTAAAAAATCGTGTGAGAACCTGACAGCCGTCTACTACTATTCCCACCTTCCAAACGCTTATCCCTACTCCAATTGCCCATCGGCTGCCAAAATGTCGTTTACCTCTCAAAAATCGGTCCTAACTGAACATTCAGGCGGAATTTCAACAAAGAGAGACAGTTCGCCCTTGTCTTGCAAAATTAAATAAAATCTTAGAGAAAAGCGAAAAATTACACGGATTAATCATTAAAATAGTTAACTTTGCAACGGAGATAAGGAAAATCAATTCCGCATGGCGGCATTTGTTCCTGTCCCCTTTTGCTCCCATAGTCTAATGGATAGGATTTCAGATTCCGGTTCTGACGGTTTGGGTTCGAATCCCGATGGGAGTACCAAAAACGCCTTTGTAGGTATCTACAGGCCTTATAGTGGCAAGGTTTTGCAAAAGACCTTGCCACTTTTCTTATTTTGTGTTGTTTCATGAGTTTGGCCGTGCCTCGGGAAACCATAGATATCGAACATGTGATATGGGAAGGAAGGATCCCATGTACGCCTGCCAGTCGGACCATGCGGACTGGTACGCCACGCTGGGGCGATCCTTTCCACCTCATACGCGGCGGGCCAGAGCGGACAGTCTTCAGGCAATTTGGTTCCGCGAAAACGTTTTAGGCGGAACCAAATGAATACCGCAAAGTGTTTTGTGCCGAGAAAACGTTTTATGCGGAACCAAACGAATGTCTCAAAGTGTTTTGTCCTGCAAAAACGTTTTATACGAAACAAAACAATACTGCAGCCGGATGTGAGCTGCTGAATGGGCGCCCCATATCGGAAACATGATGTAGATACATACTGAATACGTCCGTAAAATCCGCCCATTCCACGGTCAATGTCAATGCTTTGCTTAGCAATAATTAGGAGCACAACGAAATAGCTCCATCCCACGGCCAATGTCAATGCCAATGCCAATGTCAATGCCAACCTGTGAAGAACAGCTATCCTTCGGACAAACATGCCACTCGCAGACACGACTTTCCCATGAGAACCAGGAAAACTCACTTCTTTGGAATACGTAAACAATCACGAACACGCCGAGTGGATATCGTTTTGGGCTGATTATTTGCCAAGGTCATGCATTTTCATTAAATTTACCGGAGCAAGGAAAAAATCAGACAATGACAGACAATAAGAAGGAAGTGGAGCGTGCTGAACTCCACAGGACCATTTGGGCTATAGCCGACGAGATGAGAGGATCCGTGGACGGATGGGATTTCAAGTCCTACATCTTGGGAATACTCTTCTACAGATACATAAGCGAGAACATCACATCGTACATAAACAGGGGTGAATGGGAAACCGGAAACAAGGATTTCAACTATGTGAATCTAGAAGATGCAGTAGCAGAGGGAATTAGAGAGGAGATGGTAAGCGTGAAAGGATTTTTCATCCTGCCGTCACAGCTTTTCGGTAACATCTGCAAAGTCTGCGACAAGGACGACAATCTGAACACGACTCTGGAGGGCATTTTCAAAGCCATCGAAAGTTCAGCCAAAGGCACTGCCAGCGAGGACGATTTCAAAGGGCTGTTCGCTGACCTTGACGTGAATTCCAACAAATTGGGCGCGACCGTCATCAAGAGAAACGAGAAACTGGTCAAGCTCCTGAGAGGGATTGAGTCAATGAAGTTGGGTGATTATCAAGACAATACTATTGACGCATTTGGTGACGCCTACGAATATCTGATGGGCATGTATGCCTCCAATGCCGGCAAGTCCGGTGGAGAGTATTACACCCCGCAGGAAGTAAGCGAACTACTGACCAAGCTTGCGACTGTCGGCAAGACGGAGGTCAATAAGGTGTACGACCCGGCCTGCGGTTCCGGCTCACTGCTGCTGAAAGCCGCCAAGATATTGGGCAAAGACAATGTACGACAAGGCTTCTTCGGACAGGAAATCAATCTCACGACATACAACCTATGCAGAATCAACATGTTCCTGCATGACATTGATTATGACAAGTTTGACATAGCCTGCGAAGACACGTTGCTTTCACCGCAGCATTGGGATGACGAGCCGTTCGAGGTGATAGTTTCCAATCCGCCGTACTCGACCAAGTGGAAAGGAGACGACGATATAACATTGATCAACGACCCCAGATTCGCTCCGGCAGGTGTGCTTGCGCCGAAATCGAAGGCGGATCTGGCTTTCATTATGCACTCGCTGGCATGGCTGGCGACCAACGGGACAGCAGCCATCGTTTGCTTCCCCGGCGTGATGTACCGAGGCGGTTCCGAGAAGAAAATCAGACAGTATCTCATAGACAACAACTACGTTGACTGCGTTATCCAGCTGCCGGACAACCTGTTTTTCGGAACGAGCATCGCGACGTGCATCATGGTGCTGAAAAAAGCGAAAAAGGACAGCTACACATTGTTCATCGATGCAACTAAAGAATGTGTCAAGGTCACGAACAGCAACAAGCTCACGGACGAGAACATCCGACATATTCTCGATATTTTCACAGACCGGAAAGACGTGCAGTATATCAGCAGACTGGTGTCCAATGATGAAATCGCGAAAAGCGACTACAACCTGTCAGTTTCGACATACGTCGAGCAGGAAGATACGCGCGAGAAAATCGACATTGTGAAGCTCAATGCTGAATTGCAGGAGATTGTGTCACGGGAGAATGTTCTGCGGGCTGAAATTGACAAGATTATTAACGAAATTGAGATATGAAGTCATTGTGCCATTTCGGAGAGGAAGGTAATGACGAAGCCGCTCGGGTGAGGAGCGGCTCCGATACTGACGGGCGTTCAGACAAGGCTGTCCGCCTACCTGCTACGGTAGTGGGCCTTCACGTAAACCTTTTTGCCTCCGACCAATCTGAAATGGCCTTTGACCAAAATAGGTTTGTGAGCTGCTCTGCACTCTGTGTCAGGGCGCTCATCAAACTTAATGATAATGGAAATTTTCATGATGTAAAAATGATTTGTAAGTTTGAGAGTTGAGAGCGGCCTTTGGGAGTACTTCCGTCAGTATATTCCCAAAAAGTAAAAAAGCACTCACCTCGAGGGCGAATGCTTTTTAAAATAAGTTTGACGAGCCCCTCAACCATTCTCATAAAAATTTCCAATGCAAAGGTAAGCAATTAAAGGGAAAAAGCAATACTTGACAGAAGGAAAACATGAGCAAGTTAGAAAGGTTAATACAGCAGTACTGTCCGGATGGAGTGGAGTGGATTAAGATCAGAGATATGGCACAAGTAGGGACAGGCAGCAGCAATGGCAATGAAGCTGACGAAGATGGGAAATATCCATTTTTTGTAAGATCACAAATAGTCAAGCACAAAAATAATTTCGAATACGATGAAGAGGCTATTATTATCCCAGGAGAAGGAGGCATAGGCGATATTTTTCACTATATCAAAGGAAAATATGCACTGCATCAAAGAGTGTATAGAATTCATTTCACTTCGCAACAAATAAACGTAAAATTCGCTTTTTATTACATGAAAAGCGCATTCAAGCGGTTCATAATGACGAAAGCGGTTAGTGCGACAGTTACATCTATTAGAAAGCCTATGATTGAAGACTTCGAGATTCCCGTGCCGCCTCTTCCTGTGCAGGAAGAGATTGTGAGGATTCTGGATACGTTTACAGAACTGCAAGCAGAACTGCAAAAAAGACAGCAACAATACAACTTTTATCGCGATAACTTATTGAATTTCAATAGGGGGGGGGCAAGAAATAAAGTGGATGAAGATGAGTGAAATATCAAGCATCTATGATGGAACTCACAAAACACCTACATACAAAGAGTCTGGAATCCCTTTTATTAGCGTAGAGAACATCAGCAATATCTATAATTCTAGGAAATTCATATCAAGGGAGGATTTTGAAAAATATAAGATAAAACCTTTGATTGGGGACATCTTCATGACAAGGATTGGCAGCATTGGTGTATGTGCTGTATTCGACAAGCAAGTTGAAGTTGCCTACTATGTTTCTTTAGCGCTGATAAGACCAAACCCGAAATATGTACTTCCACGATACCTCAAGCACATCATCGAAAGCAAACTAGGGCGAAAAGAATTAAGGAAATATACTTTAGTCAATGCTGTTCCGATTAAGGTCAATAAAGACGATATTGGTAAAATTCAGTTACCCATTCCACCTCTTGAGGAACAACAAAGAATCGCAGATATCCTTGACCGCTTCGACACACTGACCAACGACCTGACCTCAGGTCTCCCGGCCGAAATGGAAAAGCGCAGGCAGCAATACGAATATTATCGTGACAGATTATTGACTTTCAAAAGAAAGGAGGCATAAAATTATGGCAAAGAACAAAACAGCAAATCAAATGATAATGAAAAAATTAAAAACCCTTCTCCTGCTTTTGTCCACCACGTTTGTTCTGGCAAACTGCGGTGTACCTAAATATGCCAATATCTCCAATATCCCGGACCTCTCCGGTTACAGGTATATTTACATCACACCTTCCTCAGAACTATCATCCTCAGCTGGCAGTGCAGTGGGAACTCCTTATGGACTATTCGGTTCCACTGTCAGCAAAAGTGTCTCCCCATCCGATTTGATTGCCGGAATGTTTATGAAACGGGGATTTGTCAGATTACCGGAGATTAAGGATGACCTTAAATCTCGGACAATCATAATAAACTATGGCGAAAGCGGCAGAACCAACCGCGCATTTGGCTATTCCACAGAAGTAACACTCCAGTTGCTTAATGCACAAACACTTGAGTTGATATGCACCTCGACAGCAGAAGGCATGGGCGAAACAGAATCAGACGATATCAAGAAAGCGACCATCAAATGCGTAAACGCAATATTCGAATAATTCATTGACAAAACAATAACCGAACATGTACAATATCATTGCGGAAAGTCAGGAGTACACCGTGGTCTCGGAATATGAGCACGCGGTGAGCACGTCCGAAGCATACCAGAGTGAGGCTAATCTGGAGAGGGAATTCATCCGTCTTCTTACAGAGCAAGGCTATGAGTATCTGCCGATTCATACGGAAGCAGACCTCATATCCAATCTCCGCACCCGTCTGGAGGAACTGAATGGATATAGCTTCACTGACAACGAATGGGGACACTTTTTCAACGAGTGTATCGCCAACAAGAATGATGATATTGTAGCAAAGACCACCAAAATACAGGAAGATTACATCCAGGTCCTCAGAAGAGATACCGGAGAAAGCCGGAACATCTACCTCATTGACAAGAACAACATACACAACAATTTCGTTCAGGTCATCAACCAGTACGTAGAAGAAGGCGGAAACTACGACACGAGGTACGACGTAACCATCCTCGTCAACGGACTCCCCCTCGTCCACATTGAACTGAAAAGCAGAGGCAACCAGCTGAGAGAAGCGTTCAACCAGATAAACAGATACCAGCGCGACAGTTTCTGGGCAGGCTGCGGGCTGTATGAGTATGTGCAGATATTCGTCATCTCTAACGGCACCAACACCAAATATTACTCGAACACCACCAGAGCCAACCATATAAAGGAGGCGGAAACAGGAGGCCGTAACAAATCGAAGAAAACCAGCAACTCATTCGAGTTCTCATCATTCTGGGCAGACAGCAACAACAAGGTAATCAACGACCTGGTGGATTTCACCAAGACATTCTTCTCCAAGCATACCCTGCTGAACATCCTCACCAAGTATTGCGTATTCACCAGCGAGAGAATGCTGATGGTGATGCGTCCGTACCAGATTGCCGCCACGGAACGGATACTCCAGAAAATCAATGTTGCAAACAACTACAAACTTTACGGAAAAACCGACGGAGGCGGATATATCTGGCACACGACAGGTTCCGGAAAGACATTGACCTCATTCAAGACAGCACAGCTGGCATCCAGACTCCCTTTCATTGACAAAGTCCTCTTCGTCGTCGACAGAAAAGATCTGGACTATCAGACGATGAAAGAATATAACCGTTTCGAGGAGGGCGCGGCCAACGGCAACTCCTCGACTGCCGTATTGCAGAGACAACTGGAGAACAAGGACAAGAACGGCGGACATCATGATTACCGTATCATCGTCACGACCATACAAAAGCTTTCCATCTTCATCCAGAAGAACAAGAACCACCCCGTATTCCAGCAGCGCGTGGTAATTATCTTCGACGAATGTCACAGAAGCAACTTCGGAGAGATGCATACCGCCATCACGAAGAACTTCAAGAAATATCACATGTTCGGTTTCACGGGCACGCCTATTTTCGCACAGAATGCCGGAACCGGAGGAGACATGAGGCTGAAAACCACGCAACAGGCCTTCGGAGACAAACTCCACACATACACCATCGTTGATGCCATCAATGACGGCAATGTACTCCCTTTCCGAATCGATTATGTCAATACCATGAAGGAGAAGACAGGTATCGCTGACGAACAGATTTCTGCCATTGACAGGGAAAAGGCAATGGCCTCGCCGGAGAGAGTGTCGCAGATAGTGAAATATATCATTGACCATTTCGACCAGAAGACAATGCGAAGCTCCTACTATTCTTTCAGGGTTCTCGACGACATCCACAAGGTCGCGAGTGCGAAGAAAGGAATTTCGATCAAGGAGCACAAGACAGAACAGAAGCTGAACGGGTTCAATGCAATGTTCGCCGTGGCTTCCATTTCTATGGCCAGGGCATATTACAACGAATTCAAGAGGCAGCAGGCAGATTTGCCTGAGGCCCAGAGACTTAAGATTGCCACGATATACAGTTACAGTGCCAATGAGGAGGACATTGATGGTATCTTGGCAGAGGAGAATCCGGAGAGCACCACGCAACTGGATCAGCAGTCAAGAGACTTTCTGGAGGGAGCGATCAAGGATTACAACCAGATGTTCTCCACCAATTACGACACGTCCGGAGACAAGTTCCAGAACTATTATAAGGACTTGTCACTGAGGATGAAGAACAAACAGGTAGATTTGCTGATAGTGGTCAACATGTTCCTCACAGGATTCGACGCGACCACTCTCAACACCCTGTTTGTGGACAAGAATCTGAAACAACACGGTCTCATCCAGGCTTTTTCCAGAACCAACAGGATACTGAATTCCGTAAAGGTTTTCGGCAACATAGTTTGTTTCAGGGATTTGCAGCAGGCTACAGACGACGCCATCGCGCTGTTCGGAGACAAAGATGCCAGCAGTATCGTAGTGCTCAAGGATTTCTGGTCATATTACAACGGATATGACAACAAGGACGGCAAGCACTGCTACGGATACAGCGAACTGGTCGGACAGCTCAAGAGCGAATTCCCTGAAGACCAGCCGATTATAGGAGAGGATGCGGAAAGGCGGTTTGTCATGCTGTTCGGAAGTCTCCTCAAATCCATAAACATTCTCTCCACATTCGACCAGTTCGACGGACGTGAAGAGCTTTCTGACAGGCAGATGCAGGACTACCAGAGTCATTATCTGGATCTCCGGGACAAGTGGCGCCGCCGCAAAACCGGAGAAAAGGAGAATATCAATGATGACCTCATCTTCGAGACCGAGCTTATCCGCCAAGTCGAAATCAACATTGACTATATCCTTCTTCTGGTCCAGAAATATCACGACTCCAACTGCACCGACAAGGAAATTCTGGTCAACATCTCGAAGGCTATCGGCTCCAGTCTCCAGCTCAGGAGCAAGAAGGAACTTATCGAAAACTTCATAAGCAGTGTCAATGCTGATACTGATGTCGATCAGGGCTGGCGGGAGTATGTCCAGCGCCGCAAAGCCGAGGAACTACAGGAAATCATTGAAAGTGAACACCTCAAGCCAGAGGAGACAGAAAAGTTCATTGAGAGCAGTTTCAGGGACGGACAGGTCAGGACCACAGGCACTGACATTGACAAGATTCTGCCGCCGATGTCGCGTTTCGGTGGCGGGAACAGGAAGGAGAAGAAGAAAACTGTTATCGAAAAGATACGAACCTTCTTTGAAAGATATTTCGGGCTATAAACGCTGTCCGTGATTGCACCGTCTATCCCCGCCTTCAGAGTTTCTCGAACTTGTAGCCGAGGCGGGCAAGTTCGACGGCGGCGCCGATGCGGTACATCTCGTGGCAGGATGCAACGAAGACCTGATATGCGACAATACTCTGTGGCTCAATGTTTTCGTGACGAATAAGGGAAATTGTCGCATCGGCACAACGGCGGAAAAGATTACGCAGAGATTCCGCTTCTGGAGAATTCAGGTCAATGCCAATGATATCGCTGATGATATGATCATCCATGTCATCGAAACCCTGACTTCCGTAATACACTGAGTAAGGCATGTTCGAGCACATTGTCCAGTCGGAATCCCAGCCGCAGGCGACCGCCATGCCCAGATAGGAGGCCCAGGCAACGGCAACTGTAGGATAATCAGCGATTTGCGGCATTGCGTCAGCAACATAGTCACCGCCCAGTTTCTGCCAATGCTCATCAATGTCAGGACTCGACAACAGCATTGACGGAGCAGTCTGCACACTACCATTGACAATACCCTCGACAGGAGCAGAAGTCACCTTGAAACCGCTTTCGCGGCAGATGCGTACAAGTTCACCCTCAAGTTTGTCAATGTAAGTCTCTATGTCGTAAGCATTATCCATCTGAATCAAATTTTTAAAATCACAATTCCGGCAAAACCACATAGCAGAATAACAGCCATGCAGAGAATAGCAAAGGTACGATATTTTTCAAAAAAAAATTACCCCCAGTTGTTGCAGAACAAGAAAAAATACATATCTTAGCGCCCTGACAGTTTTGAACAACTCAAATTTATAATTTAAAGGCAATACAATCAGACATACATATCACCTGAATTACCTGAAACATAAGCGACAAGTTCTATTGTCGGTTACATGAACCTGACTCCCAGGAATACATATCATAACAAATCATAAGTAAATGAAAACAAAACTTTTCTTGGCTTTGGCCGCAGCGGCAGCCATCACTATCTCCGGATGTTCGAAAAAATCCGAGACACTCCAGACTCCGAAAATCGAAGTCTCCAACTTGTCAACTACAAGTTTCTCATTCACATGGACAGCAATTCCTGACGCAACAGGATACACCTATGAGGTGAAAGCTGCGAACCAGTCCACAGTAACTAGCGGCAACAGCGGAAAACCTGAAAACGTAGAGGTTACAGGACTCAGCATGGCCAGCACATATACAGTTTCAGTCCAGGCACTCGGAACCGGTTCATTCACGAACTCAGAATATGCGACAGTTACCGTGACGACATTGGACAACACTATCCACTTTGCTGACATGGTGCTCGCAAGAAGACTCCTGGAAATGACAGAGCCTAAGATTGACGCAGACGGAGACGGCAAAATCACATTCGAAGAAGCCTCTGTAGTGAAGGAACTCAATCTCGGATTCGCCGAGAAACCGGAGAGCACAGTCGATTGCGTAACGGACATCACAGGACTGGAGTACTTCACATCATTGGAAACATTGAGCCTGAAATTCAACAGCGTAAGCGACATCAAGCCTATCGAAGGCATCTCGACATTGAAAGTCCTCATCCTCGGCGAGAACCCGATTTCTTCCATCAATCTCGATAAACTCGGCGAGCTTACAGACCTCAGACTATACGGCACAAACATCTCTGAGATTGACCTGTCAAAGACTCCGAAACTCGAGAGCCTCTACCTCCAGAGGACAAAAGTCAGCAAGGTTGACCTCACTCCGCTCCAGTCATTGGATCAGGCCCTTATCAACAAATGTTCCAACCTCAGCGAGCTCAAGGCTTCGAACCTGCCTAGCCTCACCAGACTTGATGCGGTAGAAGGCAATCTCACAAGCTTTGAGATTTCAGACTGTCCTTCATTGAGAGAGCTTCACCTGAACAGCAACAAGCTCACATCCATCAAACTGAACAACCTCAACATGCTCATGAGACTGAACGTTTATGACAACAAGCTCACCAGCATTGAAGTATCGAATCTGCCGTTACTCATGTTTCTGTTCGTGTTCGACAATCAGCTTACGAGCATCGATTTGTCAGCAAATGTTCTGCTAAGAGAGTTCAGGGCATCCAACAACCCGCTTACAGAAGTCAATCTGAGCACAAATGCGAACCTCGTTGCGATAGAGCTCGAGAATATGAGCAAGATGAAGACTCTGAATATCAAGAACGGATACTATGACGAATACAGCGAGTATCTCATCGCTGACGGAAACACCGCTCTCGAGAAGGTAATCACCGATCCGGGCGCCCAATTCGAACACGTCAAGAAGTTATTCGCAAACAATCCTAAAGTTCAGGTTGTAACAGAATAAGATTTCTGTCAATGCAAAAAAGGCCGACCATCAAAATCGATGGCCGGCCTTAATTGTTTATTCAAGCTCCGCGAAGGGAACTTTATGGTTGTCAGATGATTACTCAGCCTCTGCTGTAACGCCAGGACGCATGATTACTGTCTTGACGGTACCTGAAGCAAGAATTGTCTTCAGGATATTCTGAACGTCAGCAGGTTTGAGATTCTCAAGCGCGCTCTCGTACTCCTTGTCGAAGTCAACGGAGTGGAGATCCATGAACTTGAGTGAATTCATCCACCAGCCGTTGGTGATACGAGACTCAGGAAGATTCTTGTGGAGATTCTTCATAGCCATATCGAATTCATCTGCTGTAGGACCTTCAGCGGCGAGGGTATTGAGACCTTCAAGGCTGAGGCTTATGAGCTTGTCGGCAGCAACCGGCTTGGTATCGAAATAAACCTGGATAAGAGCCTCAGGCTTAGGTTCGCTTGTAACTGAGCCGTAAGCAGATGCGCCATAGGTACCGCCCTCATCCTCACGGAGAGACTTGGTGTATCTCATGTCAAGGATATAAGTTGCAGCAGAAAGAGCAACCTTGTCAATGACCTTAAACTCAGGAAGTTTTGTCTGGAACACCTCGATTACGGTAACCTTAGGGGTCTGCATATCCATTTTGAAGTCTTCGGTAACCTTTCCAGGAACAATCTCAGGGTCTTCATACTTCGCGGTGAACGGCTTCTTGCCCTTCTTGATAGAACCGAGATACTTCTCAACGAGAGGTGTAACGGTGTCAATGTCAAAGTCACCGCAGATAATCATGGTAGCACCCGCAGCATCATTGAACAGCATCCTGTAGTTCTTCTCGATAGTAGCGAGGCTTGCATTGTCCACAACAGCCTCTGAAAGGAATTTGTGTCTAGGGTTGTCACCATAGAGAACCTCATTGATTACCTGTGAGAACTTGTAGTCAGGACGGAGGATGTAGTTAGGAAGGATAGCCTTGAGCTGTTTGATGCCCTGGTCATATTCAGACTGGTCGAAACGAGGGTCAGCGAAATAGAGGTAAGTAAGCTGAAGAGCAGTCTCGAGATCCTTAGGAGTGCAGTTTCCGTTCACGCCGTGGCGGAGAGCATTGATGAAAGGAGAAACGGAGACATTCTTGCCTGAAAGCATCTTGCCGACGGTAGTGCCGCTGAACTTGGAGATACCGCAGAAGCTCTGGAATGCGCCCCATACATTGCTGTCGAAGCTGTCGAGGTCCTCTGTAGGAACCATTGAGAAACCGCCGTTCTTGTAAAGCTGGAATGCGATATGGTCTTTCTCGTCATCTGACGGACGGAGGATAACCTTCATGCCGTTCTTGAGAGTGAGGACCTTGCTTCCGTAAAGACCGTCAGCAGTAGTCTTCACTGCGCTTCCCTTAAGCTTGGAAGGATCGAGGAACTCTGTTGCGACAACCTCGCTCTCATTAGGTTTGATTTCAGCACCATTGACTTCATCAATAGCCTTCCTGATGTCTTCGGCTGTAGGAAGAGTATAGCCTTCCTTCTCCGGGCCCTTGAATACGACTACCATATTGCTGTCAGGGATAATCTGCGCAACGGTCTGATTGATAGCCTGGTCCGGAAGCATTGACATAAGCTGCTTGGTGAGTTCATACTCCTGCTCAGGCTCCATGTAAGCGTAGTTGTCGAAGAAGTTGTCGATAAGAGGCTGGACAAGTTCGGAGTTCTGCCTTGTGCTGGCCTTCTTGGCTGCGCTTTCGTAGTATGAGAGGAGATCCTCCTTCGCTCTTGAAATCTCGTCGCTTGAGAAACCATATTTCTCCATCTTCTTAATCTCGGTATAGAATGCCTTGAAAGCACCTACAGGGTCATTCTCATGTGCAGCGATATTGCCCATGGAAACTTCCATTGTCTCACAAAGGTTGCCGATACCGAAACCGGCATGGATGAACGGAGCGTCAGCCTTTGCTGAAATGTCTGAGAAGCGCTCGTCCATGATGCTTGAAATCAATGACTTGAGAATGTCGGAAATCTTTCCGAGAACGGTATTGTTGAACTCCTCAGGCATCGCCTCGTTCTTCCAATATACCTCAAAGGTAGAATTGACAGCCTCAGGGTCGGATACGATACCGATGACAGGCTCCTGGTTTCCAGGAATCATGATTACATCCTTCGACTTAGGATCGACAGGTGCAGGGATATCAGAGAAAATCTCCTTAATCTTAGCCTCAACATAATCAGGATCAATGTCACCTACAACGATAAGAGCCTGAAGGTCAGGACGATACCATGTGTGATAGAAGTTTGTTAGGCTCTCAGGCTTGAAAGTCTCGAGGTTTTCCTGACTTCCGATAAGAGAGCACGAAGCATACTTGGAATCACCATAGATGTAAGGCTTTGACTTCTCATACATTCTCCAGTTGGCATCTCTTCTGGAACGTCTTTCCTCGATGATGACTCCCCTTTCGGCATCGATTTCCTTAGGGTCGCAAGTCACGAAATGAGAGTAGTCATGCATGATGAGGATACAAGAGTCCACAACTGTAGGACGGATGAGAGGAATGTTATTGAGCATATAAGTCGTCTGCTCAACTCCTGTCTGCGCATTGACATTGCCGCCGAATGACGCACCGATGCTCTGGAGCCAGTCGAGAATACCCTTTCCAGGGAAATTCTTGGTACCGTTGAAGCACATGTGCTCGAGGAAATGTGCCAGACCGTCCTGGTCAGGGGTCTCCTGGATAGCACCAACATTAGTCGCAAGATAGAACTCTGCACGATTTGCAGGCTGACCGTTCTTCATGATGTAGTAGGTCAGTCCGTTTTCGAGTTGTCCTTTCCTTACGGCAGGATCATTCGGCAGCACCTGATTCTGGGCATTCGCAGAGAACGCGAACGCAGAACACAGAGCCGCAAATAAAAGAACCAATTTTTTCATATACTAAAATAGTTTATCAAATATTTCACAATATCACAATAACAAATTGTCACTGCAAAATCAGTGCAATATAGAAATATTACACCATTCCGGCAAAAAAATATTAATTTTGTAACGAATAAAGGAAGAAAATATAAAATCGATTTACATGCTGGAGGATTTCAGACTGAAAGTATTCATGGCCGTTGCCGAAACAGGAAGCTTCACCAAGGCATCCAGAAAACTAGGCGTATCCCAGCCGGCCGTGAGCCAAAATATAAGTTCCTTGGAGAAAGAAACCGAGGCGATACTGTTCCAGAGGGCCAGAGGCGAAGTATCATTGACAAGCGAAGGCCTCGTGTTCAAGGAATACGCATCGCGGATACAATATTGGTATTCAGCAACTTCTGAGATGTTCGGACAAAAAGGGAAGCTCACCTCCGGCAAACCCGTAAGAATCTGCGCGGATTCAGTGGCTGCCGCCTACCTGCTCCCGAAGCCTTTGTCAATGATAACAGGCTCTAATCCTGACATTGTCTT
>ULSA01037007.1_pt1 | contig 24105 bp, 15 predicted proteins | sample 1955951 | NCBI WGS metagenome assembly ULSA01 (sample SAMEA4835697, study PRJEB28245) | human gut metagenome | biome: gut microbiome; material: fecal sample | place: Denmark | collected 2008 | reverse complement strand
ATAATTCATCGGATCATCCTCTAAATCACCACAATGAATAAACAATTTCGCATTCGGATGTTTTTCCTGGATCGTTTTTAATATATCGTTTCTTCCATGAGAATCACTCACAACAACTATTTTCATAAAGTCTTTTACTCCAATTCATCCGGAAATGACATTTGTTCCATGCCCTTGCCGCTATCATGCATGATTTTTGCGGTATTTATACCCACATAACGAAGCATAAAAGGCTGATACCAATGTCCCGTCTTCTTTTCTTGTTCTTGTTGGTAACGAACTACAAAACCATAGCGATACGCATTTTCTTCAATCCATTCCATTCGCTTTTTACTTTCTTCAGACAATTCTTCTTCGACTTTTGAATAATCATATTCATCATCGACATATTGCCTACATAGATTGATCCATTCATCATGACCCTCTAATACAATCGTATACCCGAGTTGCTGCTCATTTTTACCGGCACTAAACATATAGTGGTCAACACCCTCATATTCTTTGGATGCGTTGACATATTGATCTAGAATTTCTTCATAATTCAAATAACCACTGACCAAATTCAAATGATCCTGCCCATCCATAACAGACGCATACGAATCTAACATATTCGTTAGATCTTCGACCATACATGTTTGAACTAAGATAGTATTAAAGGTCGTAATCTTTTCTGGTATATACTTATATACCGTATTTTCCTGATTTAATACAGCATACGGATTGGTTGGATCAGCAATCAATCTTAAATCTGAATATAATACAGCTTCGTTTTCATAGAACGTCGTTAAATCAATATATGAATAGTGCATCAACAATTGTTTTAAAGAATCAAACGAAAAATTCTTTCGAAAACGATTCACAAAATTGACGATATATTCATTATCTGCATCCTGTGTTTCCTTGGCTTCTTTATAATATAACGTATTTTTTAAATTGAAATCTTTTAACTCTATAAAATCCATAAATTTATCCGGTGAAATATGTTGATTTACCAAATAATCAATATCATCACTATCTAGATATTTTAATAAAACATCACGATTTTCATCGGTTGTATAAGGATATCGAGCTAAAGGATCATACGATTTATCCATGCTATATAGACAATATAAGCCCACCGCTAGACAAACCACAATCAATAAAATACGTGCTTGCAATTCTTTTTTACTAATCAAAATAAGCACCTCACGCACCCCATTATACTAGACTATTAATTCTCATGCAAACGAGCATATAGAATCTTAGCCACATCTTCAGGAATCACTTCACTAAGCTGCTCTACACTTGCCAGACGCATCTGCTTCATGCTTTTAAAATGCTTCAACAATTCCTTTTTACGCTTAGGCCCAATACCACTCACCGTATCCAATACAGATTTTGTCATAGACTGATCTCGAAGTTTTCTATGATACGAAATCGCAAAGCGATGCACTTCATCCTGCATACGTGTTAATAAGAAGAATAAGCTCGACTTGGAATCAATGGGAATTTCATTTAAATTCACATCCATCAATGCTCTTGTCGCATGCTTATCATCCTTTACGAGTCCTGCCACTCTTAAATCAAGCTGCAACATATCTATAATTTCTTTGGCCGCCGCAATCTGTGCAGCACCACCATCCACCAACAATAAATCTGGCATCGGCAAATGTTCTTTCAACAATCGAAAGTATCTTCGATAAATGACTTCTTTCATACTGTCCACATCACTGCGATACCCATCTAATTTATAATGACGATATGAATTCTTATCGGGTAAGCCATCCTTAAAGACAACCAAGCCACTCACATTAAACGTACCTTGGATGTGGGAGTTATCAAACATTTCAACCGTATGAATATCCGCATTGAATATTTTCGACAACATTTCATTGGCCTGACGCAACTCATTATCCTTACGAAATACCAGTTTAAACTTCTGTTCATGTGCTTCCTTGGCATTTTTATAAACCAAATCTATCAGTTTCTTTTTTTCACCACGAACCGGAATATGCACATTCGTATTTAAAGCTTCCTTTAAAACATCCACAGGCGTTCCAGACGGCACCAAAATTTCTTTTGGCACTACATTTTTTTCATAATACTGCATGATAAAGCTAGTAAAGGCATCCATCTCATCTTCATACAACGGTGTAATTGACATATTTCTCTCCAATAATTTTCCTTGACGAATAAAGAAACCTTGAAAAGAAATGTATCCAGAATCCACATAATATCCAAATACATCACGATTCGCACGATCTTTAAAGTCAATCGTCTGTTTTTCAATGACATGCTCTAATGCTTGGATCGTATTATAGATTTCCTGTGCTTTTTCAAACTGCAAGTTTTCACTGGCCTCCATCATTTTAGCCTGCAAAGAATCCATCACCACTTTGGTGTCTCCCTGCAAAAACTTCTTAATTTTTTTACGCGTCTTTTCGTTTTCCTTAGGATCCACCTCATGAATACAAGGACCTAGACACTGGTGCATGTGATAGTACAAACACGGAGAATCCGGAATATGACGACATTTACGTACACAAAAGATCTGATTGATCAATCTCACGATTTCATAAGCCGACTGACTACTTGGATACGGTCCAAAATATTCACTCTTTTTATTTTTGATATTTCGTGTTGTACGCACCACAAAATTATTCTCTTTTGTGATCTCAATATATGGATATGTCTTATCATCCATAAACATGATATTGTAAGGTGGCGTATGTTTTTTTATTAAATTGATTTCTAATAATAAAGCCTCTTTTTCACTGCCCGTCACGATAAATTCAAAATCACGAATGTGCGACACTAAACGCGTCGTCTTATTGTTGTGGGTACCATGAAAATAAGAACGCACACGATTCTTTAATACTTTGGCCTTTCCCACATACAATATATTCTGATTTTCATCTTTCATGATGTAACAACCAGGAGAATCTGGAAGTAAAGCTAATTTATCTTGTAGATGTTTAGAAACACTCATTTTATCCCCTACTTTAATATAACGATAGTTGCACCAAGTCCACCTTCACTTGGACCGGCACTGTTAAACTTAGAAACATTTGGCTGTTTCTTTAAATCCTTCCAAACGGCCGTACGCAAAGCACCCGTACCCATACCATGAATGATACGTACTTGTTTAATGTGTTTAACGACAGCTTGATCTAAATATTTATCTAAAGCAGCAATGCCTTCTTCAACACGCATTCCAATTAAATTCAACTCCAAAGGAAAACGACTAGATACCGATTCTACATGTGCTTTATAAGTTGCTTTCTTGATTTGTGGCTTATGCATAGGCTCCAACTTTGAAATTTTCACCTTCATCTTCATACCATTCGTTAAAACGGTAGCTTCATTTCTTCGAATATCCACAATTTCACCATGCGAATTCAAGCCTGTGATTTTCACATAATCACCAACCTTAAATTCTTTCTTATCGTCTTCAACTTCTTCAACATGCTCATTTAAAAGATCCAGTTCATGCATCTTTTCAATCTGCTTATGCTGCTTACCCGTCTTTTCTTTACGAAGCACAGTTAAGATTGCTTTGGCCTCTGCCTTTTTCTTTTCGAGCATCTCATTCAATTGTTCCTGATACGATGCATCCAATTGGGCCTTACGCTTTTCAATTTCTTTTTCTTTTTCGTAAGCCTCCTTTTGAACGCGGTGCGCATCTTCAATCAATTGATTAAAACGCTCCTTTTGTTTCAAGACATCATTTTGAAGTTTTTCTAATTTCTCCAATTCTTTTTCTGTCTGCTTTTCATTTTCATTCTTTAAAAAATCCGCTCTTTCTAAAATGGACTCTTCTAAATTGTATTCTCTGGCAATATGAAAGGCATAACTTGCTCCAGATACACCAGGAATATACTTATAGGTTGGCTTTAATGTTTCTGGATTAAACTCAACACTCGATACTAATACAGAATCATTTGCTTTTCCATATGTTTTTACTTGCGAATAGTGTGTTGAAGTAATAATCGTACTTCTTTTTGAAATCAAATACTCCAAAATCGCAACCGCAAGACTGGCTCCTTCTAATGGATCGGTACCATTTCCAATTTCATCCAATAAGATAAAACTATTCTCATCACTCTTCTGACAAATATGAGAAAGACGAGAAATATGACTTGAGAAAGTCGATAAGTTATTTTCAATAGACTGATGATCTCCAATGTCAAAATACATCGATTGATAGAATGGTAGAATGGCTTTATGACATAATACGGGAAATGCTGCATGGGCCAAAGCTACAAAGAGTCCAATTGTCTTTAATGTGACAGTCTTACCTCCCATGTTTGGTCCTGAAATCATAAGGCAAGCTTGTTTATCATTTAATTCATATGTGTTACAAACCACTTTCTTTTCATCAATCAAAGGATGTTTGGCATATTCTAAATACATAGAGTGATCTCTTGATTGTAAAGATGGAATGCATCCATCATAGCGTACTGCCCATTTTGCCTTTGTGAAAGCTACATCAATTACAGTTAATGTTTCTAATGCCGAAGTTAAAGACAACGCATTTTTCTTAACTTGCATCGACAATTCCTTACAGATTCGTTTCTTTTCTTCTTCAATTCGAATCATCAAAGATGAAATCTCATTATTATCAGCTACAAAGCTGGATGGTTCAACATAATAGGCAAGTCCTGAACTGGATTGTCCATGAATCATACCGCCAAAGGCATTCTTATCTTGGGCACGAACCAAGACAACAACACGTCCAGATACAGTTGTCGTCATATTTTCCATTAGTTTTGAACTGTTCTTCTTTAAAAACTGTCTTGATTTTGATTGTAATGCTAAGCGCGTATCTACCAACGCCTTATGCATACTTTTTAATGCAGGTGTCGCATCTTCTTTAACCGATCCTGTTAAATCAATCTTTGAAATGATTGAATCCATCAAGCGCGTACATCCATCCATAGATTGAGCTAAATTTGTCAGTTCTGGATAGTCAGATCCATCCAGGCTTTGTTTGGCTTGTTTAACAGCCGTTAAAAAATGGTAGATGGAAATCAATTCTTTACTTGTTAGTGTCATCTGTTTCGAAGCTTTTGAGACTGGTAAAGAAATATCATTCGCTCCTGATAAAGAAAGTAAGCCTCCGGCTTGTTCAAACTGAATGGCTTCTTTGGCATAATTTAATTGTTCTTGTATTTCTAATTTATCAAATACAGGCAACGCATTTAAAATTTTTTCTTTGGCGCAAGAAAAGCTAGAAAATGCAGAAATCTGTGTTAATACACTTGAGAAATCAATGGCCTGGTTTAATTCGTTTCTAAAATTTTGTTCCATAAAATACTCCGTTCTCACCTATTTTAACACAAAATTTATGGTAAACTAAATAAGGTGATTAAAATGGCAACATTGACAAAGAATATGACAAAAGAAGAGATCTTTCAATTAAAAAATCAATTATCTCCATTTATATTAAAAGAAAGTACGCCACAGTATACGTACTATCAAATCAAAACGAAAGAATGTTCGATTACGGCATATACAAGTGGTAAAGTTGTATTTCAGGGAGCCGATCTTTCTTGGTTAGAACCAAAACAAACAAATAGTGAAGCACAAGATCAAGCGGGCAGCGATGAAGTTGGTACAGGTGATTATTTTGGTCCGGTTGTAGTGGCTAGCTGCATTGTCACAAACAAGGCTCGCAAAAAACTTGCACATCTTGGCATTCAAGATTCAAAGCAGGTGGATGATGTTAAGATTCGTAAGCTTGCACCTATCATCAAGGAAGTATGTCCACATAGTATTTTGATTGTTCCCAATTCAAAATATAATGACATGCATGATACTTGTAATATGGTGGATATGAAGTGTCGTCTGCATAACCAGGCTTATGTAAATTTGGTACATAAAGGATATACGCTTCCTAAGCAGATTGTTATTGATCAGTTTGTGCAAGAAAAAAGTTACTATCGTTACTTACAAGGCTTTCCTGAAGTCATTCGGGGTATCACATTTGAAACCAAGGCCGAAAACAAATACCTGGCAGTAGCTTGCGCGAGTATCCTGGCAAGAAATGCCTTTCTAGAAACGTGGGATCTTATGGAAGAAAAATATGATTTCAAATTTGAGAAGGGTGCCGGAAGCAAGGTGGATGTGTGCGGCAAGAAATTCGTACAAAAATTTGGAAAAGAAAAGCTTTACCAAGTGGCAAAGCTTCATTTCAAAAACACACAGAAGATTGGAGCTTAATTTCCAATCTTTTTTATCGGCTTCTTCGATCATTTTCAGCTAAAGAATAATAACGCTTTTTATCTTCATACATCTTTTGATCGGCTTCTTGTAAAGTTTCAGATAGATTTGAACAAGTTTCTTTCCATACACAACCTGTCGCAACACTGATTTCTAATTCTTTCATCCGTTTGAGTAATTTTGCATATTGATCAAAGAATAAGAGTTCGGATACATCTTGTTCAATGACCACAAATTCATCTCCACCTACACGATAGGAATTATCTAAGAAGATTTCTTGTAGAGCATATGATGCAGTAATAATGAGTGTATCTCCTGCGATATGTCCCATTTTATCATTGATTTCTTTAAGTCCATTTAAATCTAAGTAAATAACACCTAAAGAATAGAGTTCTTTGTTTCTATTTTGTTCAATATATTCATTAAAGTGATTGCGATTTTGTGCATAAGTCAAAGAATCTACATAACTTAAATTTTTTAGTTTTGTCTTCTCTTTTTCTCTTTCCATAGCCGTTTTAATAAAGAAACATAAAGATTCTAAGAAATCTTTTTGGTAGTAATTCTGTTTTGGATTGTCTACCGCAAAAACACCTTTGATTTTTTTATTATCCATAAACGGTACAACGATAATACTATGAATCTTTTGTTGCATAAAAGTCGCATAAATTGGACTTGTAGAAGGTATTTCATGAGTCACATCTTCTATATAATAGGATTTTTGATTTTCAAAGAATTGATTGATTAAATCTGTATGTTCTAAACACAAACGAACCATGTTCTCAATATGAATGTCATCATGTCGTTTTCCATATTCAAAAATACCATTTGCCTTTTTATTGTCCATATCCAAATCTAATACGTAACACCTTTCAGCTTGATAAAACTCACAAATGATCTGGAGGATTTCATCAATGGTACTTTCTTTATATAAATCATTCGATAATTTTCGAACACATTGAATTAATGTATTGGATACATTTAAATCTTCCGTGAGTTCGTTGGATTTTTTAGAAATTCTGCGAACTTTTGTGATATAGAATCCACAATACAGTAAGAGAATCAATTTTTCACAGATGACCATGACCATATAATTGTTCTTTAATGTCAATACACTCGCAAAGGCATCCTCTTCATTTACCATAACTAAAAGTTCCCAATTGTATACTCCAACTGGTTTATAAATGAGATATTTCTTTTCGCCATTTTTTTCAAAAGCGACAACACCAGATTTTAAAGAATGTATTTGTTTCAAAACATTCTTCTTTGGCGACAATAATTTAAAATCCGTATCTGAAGCAATATTTTCAAAATTCAAATCTTGGTTATCCATCACGACCTGTCCATCGGTTGTATCAATAATTAAGTTGTGCGTCTTTCCATTCCATATTTTTGTATAAAACTGATCATCTAATGTATCACATTGAAGTACACCTACCAAATAGGCAACAACCTCATCCTTTTGTAGGATAGGCACGTAATAATTCACACTTCGTTTATTTGTCAAAGTATCTGTATGAACTAGATCCATATATTCGGCGGTTGAATTCAATACTAAAAATTCATTAGTATAAATTTGTTGAACCTCATCATGCATTGTATATAACGTATTGTTTTTCATCAACAAATCAACACGTTCAAACAAAGATACATCTTCAAAAGTACTAAGTCGATCTTTATATTCTTCATATGTAGGTAAATGGTCTTCATTTGAGAAATCTTTTCCAATCAAGCGTAAATAATTCAAATCATCATTCACACGATTTTTAATACTTTGAACCATGGTTTCACTCGCATTTTCTAACCGGTTAAAACATTCCTCTTCTTCTTGTCTTAAACTAATATTGTATGTTGCGACAGTCAATACCAGTATCAAGACCATAACTACAAGCGTAGGCATTAACTGCGTTAATTGTTTTTTCATAACTGTTTCCTTTACATTTACTATTAATTATAAACCTTGTGAACGATTGTTTACAACAGAAAAAATAACCAAAACCAAAAGGAGTAGCACTAGGCTACCCCTTTGTGTGATTATCGACTTTCATTAAGCTTGTTGTGCTTCTTCGTCTTCATCATCATCAACGTTTTTCCATTTACGTCCTACGAAGAATACTACGATTTGTACCAATCCAATAACAACCATCCAAATTGTCCATTGATCTGTCCAAGTCCAACGAAGACTCATGTCTTCAGTTACTAGGAAGAATACAACAGATAGGATTGCGATTAGAACTGCAAGTACGCGAGTGAATGCTCCACGTTTCTTTTCTTGTTCTTTTTCTTCATCTTCATTTGTAGTTGTTTGATCTTTAGTTTCATCTTCTTCGTCATCTTTATTCTTTTGACGTTTAGAAATCAATAACAACAATCCGAATAATACCGTTACGATAGCACAAATCAAGTTGATTAATGCCCAGAATTTCTCTGGTCTAGCCTTAGGCGTCTTTTCCTTTTCAACCTTTTCTTCCTTAGGCTCAGCCTTAGGAGTCTTTTCCTTCTTAACTTCCTCTTGTGGAGTTAAAGCAGGAACTACTTGTTGAATGTATCGAGGTGTTACTGGAGGAGGACTTACTGGAGTTGGTGGAGTTACAGGAGCCGGAGCTGCTGTAATTGTTAATGTACCAACAACCTTAGTAATGTCGTAGTTAGAAGCTAATGTATTTTCATTCAATTTATATTCAAATGCGTTAGCACTATTTCCAACCTTTGTTTGAGTTCCAGTTACCTCATAAGAAGCACCTTCACCTTCTACGAATCCATCACCACTGACTGTGATAGAAGTATTCGTCAATGCTTGACCATCATAAGTCTTACTTACAGTTGCACTTGTCAATGTTACTAAACGCTTAGTAATTTTGTACGTCTTAGTGAATGATCCACTGTAGTTACCTAATCCAGAAACCTTAATCGTTACTGTACCAGCATTTACTAAATCATCACTATATACTACTGTGTAATCTTTATTTGCGATTAAATCTTTACCAGTCTTAGTATCTTTAACTGTTAATACTTCTCTGTGTTCTTGACCATCATACTTAGAATCTTTTGGATCACTTACCGTAATACCTGTCTTCTTATCATCTGGAGTATTAGGCTCATCAGGAATAATTGACTTAGGCGTTACTGTTAAATCTCCGATAGATTCTTTGGCAAGCTTGTAGTTTGTCTCAATAGCTGATCCATTCCACTTCAAGCTATACGTATTCTTTGAAGTACCTTCAACAGTTCGACTACCCGTTGTAGTAAATTCTACTGTTTCACCAGAAACAATACCCTCAATCTTACCACCAGCTGTTAATGCAGTTCCATCATAAACCTTCTTTGCAGAATCAGTTGTTACTGTATAAGCCTTAGCTGTGATTTCGTATGTTCTTGTTACTGTTCCTGTGTAGTTTCCAATACCTGTAATTGTTACTGTGATTGTACCAGTTACATTTGTGAAATCTTCAGTTGAATAAGCTACTTCGTAATCTTTACCTTCAACCAGTGCATTTCCTTCTTTATCTGTAACTGCAGGAGACCACTTGTGTTCCTTACCATCATATACAGAGTTACTTGGGTTATTGATTGTAACACCACTGTAATTTGGATTTGGTTTGTCTGGATCTTCACCAGGATCAATTGTCTGTTCTGTTACTGTTAATGTTCCAATAGAATCTTCTTTTAACTTGTAGTTCTTACTTGAAGCTTTTTTCCACTCTAATTTATAAGTATTAGGAGTTGAACCAACATCTGTCTGACTACCCGTTGTATGAACAACAACAACTTCACCATCCACGATACCTTCAATCTTACCACCAGCTGTTAATGCAGTTCCATCATAAACCTTCTTTGCAGAATCTGTTGTTACTGTATATTCTTTTGGTGTGATCTTATAAGTCTTAGTAAATTCACCAGTATAGTTTCCGATACCTTTAACATTTATTTCAACTGTACCAACATTGATTACATCACTACTATATGTCAATGTGTAATCAGTATCTCTAACTAATGCTGCACCAGTCTTAGTATCTGTTACTGTTAAAGGATTTACATGTGGTAAACCATCATAGATTGAGTCTTCAGGATTTGTGACTTCAATACCAGTCTTCTTTTCATCTGGAGTATCCGGTCCATCAGGAATGATTGACTTAGGATTAATTACTAATGATCCATCATTTACTACGAACGTTACAGAACTGTAGTTCGTATTGTTATTTGTGAAATCACTTGCCTTTAATCCCATTGGATACGTATTGGCTTCAGTCGCTTTCACTTCAGCATTTCCATTGAATGTGAAATCTGTTTCTGCATACGTACTACCTTCAGTAATGGATACATCATATCCGTCCACTGTCTTTTCAGTTCCATCATAATCGTATGTTTTTTTATGACCCGTAATGACTACGATCACTTGTCCATCTTGAGTTGTGATATATAATTTACCAAACTTAACTTCGATGTTGTAGTTAGAATCCTTCGTATCCTCGTTCAACTTGTAAGTAAATTCATTGTCACTATCACCAACATTTGTTTGAGATCAAGTTACATGGTAAGATGCACCCTCTAATTTAGCGAATCCATCACCTTCAACTGTTACATTACTGTTTGTTAATGGAGTCTTATCATAAACCTTAGAAGCAGTTGCACTTGTCAATGTTACATTACGCTTAGTGATTTGATATTCTACATTATGACTACCTGTGTAGTTTCCAACACCTATAATCGTTACTGTTACTGTACCAGCATTTGTAGTATCACCTTTATAAGATAATGTATAATCTGTACCTTCAACTAACGTTGCACCCATCTTAGTATCTTTGACTTCCGGTTTATTTTCATGAACATTACCATCATACTTAGAATCAGCAGGTTTTGTTACTTCAATACCAGTCTTCTTTTCATCTGGAGTATTCGGACCATCAGGAATGATTGACTTAGGATCAATCTTTAACCAACCATCATGAACTACGAATGTTACATTTGTGAAGTTAGCACTTGTATTACTGAACTGAGCAGCTGTTAATCCCATATAAGACGTTCCAGCAACTATTCTACTTACTACTGCAGTACCTGTGAAACTAATAGCTGTATCAGAATATAGTTTATTCGAAATATTTGTGACATCATAACCACTAACTGAATGAACTTGTCCATCATAAGTGACTGTATCTGTATGTCCAGTAATTTCTACTTTAACTTCTGTCTTCACAGCTTCTACTGTTAATGTACCGTTTGCAGTTGTAATTTCATAGTTAGAAGCTAACGTTCCTTCATTCAATGCATAAGTGAATGTATTTTCACTTGCACCCGCATCTGTCTGAGTGCCAGTGTAACTATAAGTTGCACCTTCAACATCCGCAAATCCATCTTCACTTACTGTTACATCATGTTTAACTAATGGAGTTCCATCATAAGTCTTAGAATCAGATCCACTCGTTAATTTAACTGTACGCTTAGTGATTTGATATGTTACATCATGACTACCTGTGTAGTTTCCAATACCAGTAATTGTTACTGTTACTGTACCAACGTTTGTAGTATCACCATTATAAGATAATGTGTAATCTGTACCTTCAACTAAAGTTTTATCAGTCTTGTTATCTTTTACAGTCGGTTTATTTTCATGAACCTTACCATCATACTTAGAATCAGCAGGTTTTGTTACTTCAATACCATTTGTATCACTAGGAATAATTGACTTAGGAGTAACTGTTAATAATCCAATTGTATCTGTTCCATGAGTATAGTTCTTTTCTTTTGCAGAACCATCCCAAGTTAAACTATAAGTATTGTTAGAAGAACCAACCTCAGTCTGACTACCAGTTATCTTTAATGTAACTGTTTCGCCATCTACTAAGTTGTTAACTCTACCACCAGCTGTTAATGCAGTTCCATCATAAGGCTTTTCAGCATTGTCTGTTGTCACTGTATATTCTCTTGGCGTAATCTGATATCTCTTAGTAAATTCACCTGTATAGTTTCCTTTACCCTTAACTGTAACTGTCACTGTACCAACATTGATTACATCTTTACTGTAAGATAATGTGTAATCTGTATCTTTAACTAATGTTGCACCAGTCTTAGTATCTGTTACTGTTAATGGATTTACATGTGGTAAACCATCATAGATTGAACCTTCAGGATCTGTGACTTCAATACCAGTCTTCTTTTCATCTGGAGTATCCGGTCCATCAGGAATGATTGACTTAGGATTAATTACTAATGATCCATCATTTACTACGAACGTTACAGAACTGTAGTTCGTATTGTTATTTGTGAAATCACTTACCTTTAATCCCATTTGATATGTATTAGCCTCAGTACCTTTAACTTCATCATTTCCACTGAATGTGAAATCTGCTTCTGTATAAGTACTACCCTGAGTAATCGATACATCATAACCTTTGACACTCTTTTCAGTTCCATCATATGGGAACGTTCCATTACGACCAGTAATGACTACTGTAACTTCACTCGCTTCAGCTGTCACTTTCAACTTACCATTGTGAGTAGTAATATTGTAGTTTTTAGCCTTTGTATTTGACTTCAATGTATAAGTAAATTCATTATCACTTTCACCAACACTTGTTTGAGATCCAGTTACATTGTAAGTTGCGCCTTCTTCTTTAACAAATCCATCACCACCAACTGCTACGTTATGGTTTGTTAATGGATCCTTGTCATAAACCTTAGAATCTGTTGCACTTGTCAATGTTACACTACGCTTTGTAATCTTATAACTTACTTCTGTAGAACCATTATAGTTACCTTTACCCTTAATCGTAATTTTTACTGTACCAACATTTGTTGTGTCACTAGTATATGATAATTTGTAATCTACATTTTCTGTCAATACTTTACCCTGATCTTTTACTACCGGTGTAAGTTTTTGTTCATCACCATTGTACTTAGTATCTGCAGGACCAGTTACTTCCATACCATTTGTTTCACTAGGAACGATTGACTTAGGCGTAATCTTTAATGATCCATCTTCAATAACGAATGTTACTTTTGCGAAGTTATGACTGTTATTTGTGAAATCCGATGCTTGTACATTCATTGGATATTCACCAACATTTGTACCCTTAACCTCAGCCTTACCAGTAAATGTGAAATCATCTTTTGTATAATGTTTATTGCTGATTGACTTAACATCATATCCAGTTATAGTCTTTTCAGTTCCATCATAGACATGTTCAGCACTATGTTCTGTAATAGTTACAGTTACTTCATCTGTTACTGGAATAACCTCTAATGTACCTTCTTTTGTCTCAATAACATAGTTCTTTTCTAATGTCTTTTCATTCAATGTATAAGTGAATGTATTCTTACTTGAACCTGTCTCTGTCTGACTTCCAGTTACAGTATATGTAGCACCATCATCCTTAACGAATCCATCTTCACTTTCAGTTACCTTGTTCTTAGTCAATGCACTTCCATCATAAACCTTAGATCCATCGGCACTTGTCATGATGACTTTACGTGGAGTAATTTCATAAGAAGTATCGACTGTACCTTCATAGTTTCCAGTACCTGTGATCGTTACTGTTACTGTACCTACATTGATTACATCTTCACTATAAGATAATGTGTAATCTACATTTTCAACAAGTGTTGCACCTGTCTTTGTATCTTCTACAGTTGGCTTGTTCTTCTGCTCTTCACCATTGTACATTGTGTCATCAGGCTTAGTTACCTGAATACCAGTCTTTCCATCTTCAGGATTGATTGATTTAGGCGTAATAACTAACTTACCAGCACGAGTCTTTACAACCACTTTATCCGTTACATCAACACCATCTTTTTTAACCTTAGCCGTTCCATCAAATACAGTGTTAATATATTCACCAACATTTGTACCCTTAGTTACTGCTGTTAATCCAGATACTGTGTAACCATTCATTGTAGTTGATTCAAAACCTTCGATTGACTGTTCAACACCGTTATAAGTACGTGTACCACTATTCGCAACCAATGTGATTTCAGTCTTTTCAACCCAAACTGCATATAGAACGTTTTCACCATTTGCATCAATATTGATTGTCTGTCCATCTGCATAAGTTGCATTTCCTGTTTTAGAATCAGCCCAACCTGCAAAGTAGTATTCTTTACCTTCCGCTACTGGAGCAGTAAAGCCTAATGAATTATGAGCTTCAATTTCTACTGTCTCATTATTCATGACATTAACTGTCTTACCTGTACCAATTCCATTACCAGGATTATAAGTCAATGTTGTTGAAGTTTCTGCATTACCCCAAGTTGCCGTTAAGATAATCTGATTATCCTTATTCGCAATGTCCTTGTTTACTTCAAATGATTGTCCAGGTTTATAAACGTTTCCATTTAATTTCCAACCTAAGAACTTCATATCTGAAGTAGTAGTCGCATTACCAGCTACAGTGACTCTTGCACCACCCGCATAAACCTTATCATCTGTAGGAACAGTTGCACCAGTCTCAGCACCAGGCTTATAAACAACTGTTAATTCACCTTTATACAACCATTTACCAATGATACTTGTATCTCTAGTAATTGTGTTATTCGAATTGAATACTTCAGAAGTAATATTTCCATTACCATCCGCATAATACCAACCCGCAAATGAATATTCATTGATTGTTGGAATACTTGGTAATACTGTACTTGCTACTGTACCAGCTTCAACCTTCTTAGTATCCTTATCTACTGTACCTTCAGGATTATTCAAGTTATAAGTTAACTTAACATCAGAAGCCATCCACTTTGCGTATAACGTAACATTTTGAGCTGGCATCTTCTTACCAGTAAAATCATATGCTTCACCTTCACAAAGTTCGTTTTCATACCATCCATCAAATACATAGTATTCTGGAAGTGAACTAGGTCTTGTAGGAGTATAGTTCTCACTTGAAATACTTTGTTCATACTTCTTTTCTACCGATTTATCTTCTTTACCTTTATTGATAAATTTGATTTTATAAGAATTACGAGTGTAGTAGAATTTAGCGTTATCGTAGTCTCCTTTTATCTTCGTGCTCGATTTTTCATTGAATGTAAACCCAGTCAATGGATACTGATCTTCTTTAGTTACATAATATCCTTGTCCTGGAGACGTATCTTTATGATCTAATTTATATCGAATGCCACTTACTGTCACATCACTTGCTTCACCTGGCAATGCTTCTACATAGTAGTATGCTGTTTCATATTCATCACCTGTTTTAGGACCATAAAATGTTGCTCCGCCTAATGGCATCGTTCCGATGTTTACTTGGTATGCACCACTACCATCATTAGTTCTCCATGTTGAACTTCCTTTGTAAGTTGGCCACTTCTTACTAATATCCTGACCATATTTTGCAGTAATTCTTAATTCTACATATTCTTCAGAAGGCTTCCCGGGGTTCCACAAAAATCCTGGAGTGCTATAAGAATAAAACTTAACATTATACACATTTCTCTTATAGTAAACACTAACGATTGTTGAGCCATCACCTTTGATTGTCTTTTTAGTTACTGGCTGTGCTGTAAATCCTTCATAAGATTTTGCCTTTGCGTTTGCTTCTGTTCCAGTAAGACCAGTTTTGTTTTCAGATTCATGGAATGAGTATTCATCATCATCGGCATTTTCCCACCAGTGAATAACTGTGTAACTTACTTTAGTAGTTTTCCAATGAGCCTTTAATGTCATTGGAGCCGTTACTGCCGAACCATTCTCTACTATTTCTGTTCCATTGTACCAACCATCAAATGTGTAACCAGGTTTTGTAGGTGTTGTTTGATCATTTAGAGAGATTTTGTCAAATACGAATTGAGAATCAATTGCACTTCCACCATCTGAATCAAAAGTTACCCAATACCCTTCTTTAATAATCGCATATACATTTACAGAAGTACTTCCTTCTGGAACTGTAATTTTATCTGCGATATTTGTAGTACCATTTCTTTCTGCTGCCCAACCAACTAATTTGTGAGTTGCGTCAACATCATAAGATACGTGTGAGTAATCATGACCATTGTGGTCTGCAACCTTTTCTGTACGCATAATCTGTGTTCCTCCTGGATTATAGAAGTAAACATATAATGCGTCTTCGTATTTTGCAGTAATTGTACGAGTTTCAGTCTTTGTAATTGTCTGTTCACCAAAACCATCAAACTTAGATCCATTTTCTTGCCATTCCACAAATGCTTTTCCAGCAATATCTGGAGCAGTTGGAGTAATCAATGTATCACCCGTTTTAACGATCTGTGTACTTACATTTTGTTCATTTGCAACAAAGTTAAATGTTGTCAATTCGACTTTCTTTTCACCCGTAATAACATAAATTGAGAAGTGATTTGCATCAAAGCTTTGTGTATTTGTAGCAACCTCAGTTACCGTACTTGCATCATCTGTAACATGGTAAACATTGACTTCTTCACCACCAACTGCTACATTTTCAAAGCTAACATTAACAATTCCGTTTGGTTGAATTTCGATACCATCTGCATTCACAATCGTAATATCCAGAGCTATAGCTGAATCAACCTCTTTATCCTTTTCCGTAACTGTTTCTTCAACAGCGTTCAAAATAGCTTTTCTTGTAACACGCTTAACGATTAATTGTGCACCACTAGGTAAAACACCTTCGGCCGCCGTTACATGAACGGTTACGTTTCCAGCTGTAGCACTCATATTAAATGCAGGATACTCTGGTAATTCTTCCTTCGCTTCTGGGTTTGCCTCAGCATCTTCTTCTGTTTTTTCTTCAGTTTTGTTTTCTTCTTGAGCTTCATTTGCTTCTGGGTGCGATTCTGTCATTACCTTCTGGTAAACAAATTTCACACTTGTCAAATCTGAAGTCACATTTAAATTTGCTTGGGCTGCAGCTACGATTTGTGAATCATTCATAACTACATCTTTTAGGGTATAACCATCAAAATTCAACATCACACTTGCATCCGAATTCAAGCTGTAACCCATCTCATACTCATGAGTGGTAGCATCTCTTAATATTGTTCCATCTTCAGCTACATAACTTAATGTTACAGACTTGGTTTCAGGCACTTGTACAAACTCTTCTTTCGCATCTATTGCAGGCGCTTCAGTTTGTTCGACAGCCACTTGTTGCGAACCCTCTTCAACTGTTACCGGTTCTTGTTCTTGGGTTTCTTCTATTATTGGTTCTTCTGATAGCGTATTCGCAAAGTAAGTATCTGCCATTCCGAACTGAACAGCCATCGCAAGCGACAACAAGATCGCCGATGCTCTCTTCAAGTTCTTCAACATATTCAATTTTCCTCCTTTTCTATTCTTAGATAGTTACCCTTCCCATCTACAAATAAAGTATAGAATTTTACCGGTTAGAAAGTGGTTATAAAACATATAACTTTGTCTTTTTTGTTACACAATTTTCATTTGTTTACAACGTTTACTTTTAAAATAAAAAGCCATCCAATTGGATGACTTAACGCTCACTGATTTTTGTTTCTACATCAATCTCATAAGGAAGCTGTACAAGCTTTACTCCCGCCTCATGAAACATACGCTTACTGGCAATATTGCCTTCAGTTCCATCATACTTATCACTTTCATATACTACGCAAGAAATGCCAGCCTGAATAATGGCCTTTGCACATTCGTTACAAGGAAATAACGATACATATAAAGTACAACCATGAAGGTCTTGAATACTATTTAAGATCGCATTTAATTCGGCATGTACGACATAAGGATACTTTGTATCTAAAAAATCCCCATCTCTTTGCCAAGGAAACTCCTCATCTTCACACCCATAAGGAAAACCATTGTATCCAAGTCCAACCACTCTTTTTTGAGGATTGACAATACAAGCTCCTACACGCGTATTTGGATCTTTTGAACGCTTTGCACTCAAATGAGCCATGCCCATAAAATATTGATCCCAACTTAATACATCATCACGCATTATTCTTCCCCTTCTCTAAGTTCATTTAAAACTCTTTCAAAAGTAGGTTCTAAACCAATCTCAAAACGCATCTTTTCCTTTGTCGTAGGATGCACAAACTCCAACGCACACGCATGCAACAACTGACCATTGGCCTGAATTGTTTTTCTAGGACCATACTTAGGATCTCCTGCGATTGGATGTTCAATATACTGCATATGAACACGAATCTGATGTGTTCTACCCGTCTCTAACTGACACTTGATATACGCAAATTTCTTGAAGTTTTCCAATACTGTAAAATGCGTAATCGCATCCTTCGAATTATTTGCGGTAACCGCCATTTTCTGACGATCCTTTTCATCACGACCAATTGGTGCATGGATCGTACCATACTCGTGCGTAAAAGGATTATGTACAATAGCTACATATTCACGATGACACGTTTTATCCTGTAATTGCTGACTTAAAGATTCATGGGCCACATCATTCTTGGCAACAACCAATAATCCTGACGTATCCTTATCAATACGATGTACGATACCTGGACGCATCACCCCATTGATACCACTCAAATCTTTACAATGATACAACAACGCATTCACTAAAGTTCCAGAATAATGACCAGGAGCTGGATGCACAACCATGCCTTTTGGCTTATTGATCACAATAATATCATGATCCTCATATACAATATCCAAATCAATTGGTTCAGGAAGAACTTCCATAGGATCTAGTTCAGGAATAGAAACCTCGATTTCATCTCCTACACAAACTTTATAACTTGCCTTCATAACCTTTTGATTGACCAAGACATTTCCTTCGTCTAATAAATCCTTAATTCTCTTACGTGAAAAATCCAATTTTTCCGCAAGAACCTTATCCAAACGATCCAATTTAGTATCTTCATCTATCTTTAAGATTCTTGTTTCCATCTTGCTTGCTCCTTCTTATCATCTATAAACATACTTACTAATATTAATGCGATACCTACTGTAATACAGATATCTGCTACATTAAATACGGGAAATGGATAGCCAAAAATATAGAAACTAAAAAAGTCTCTTACAAAGCCTAGCGTCATACGATCGATAAAGTTTCCAATAGCTCCCGAAAAAACTAAAGATAAACAAATCTGATAACGCGAATCATTCGTTTTAAAAAACATATATACCATACCAACTAAGGCAATAATGGTAAGTGCGGCAAAGAAACCCATTCCAGCTTCCGCAAACATACTAAAACCTGCCCCTGTATTTCGAACATATGTCAAATAAAAGAAATGATTGATCATTTCAACCGAATCATTTAATGCGATAGACTTCTCAATAGCCCACTTTGTCCATTGATCCAGTCCCAAAGTGACCAACACAATCAATAGTGAAGCCACTGTAGTTTTACCTTTTTTCATATACTTCCCCTTTAAAAAGACTTGTTTTTTCGATGCAAAAATAACATCTTAAAAAACAACCATACACTCATCCCAATCGCAATGATGTACCCAAAAAATCCTAGTGCTGGTATTCCCATAATCATCGGCTTCATCTTTGTCGTACAAATCAAACTTGAACCCATAACCAAAGCAGCAATCAACACACATACAATCAAACGATTCACCATCTGATCAATCTTGGCAAGTGGAGCTTGAGAACCCATTAGATTCAAATTGACCTTGATCTGTCCTCTTTGAACCATCTTCAACACATCGCTTGCCTGCACAGGAATATCCACCGAACGAGAAAGCGCATCAATACTACGCTTAAATCCCGACTTGATTTCTTTCTCCCAATCAATTTTTGTCAAACTTGACTTATGACTCATCGCAATCTTCATCGTATTCATATTCGGATCTAAAGCTGTTAACGTTCCTTCAATCGTCATCATAGAACGAGCTAACATACTAATGCCTTTAGGCAAAGAAATCGAATATACATGACAAATTGAAAACATATCCTGAATCAGTTTGGCAACATCAATTTCTGAATATGGAACACTCAAATATTGATTCACAAAACGATCCATATCCGCACAAAAAGCCGTATAATCAATCTCCTTTTTACAATCCCCTATCATCAAGATACAATCCACTAACTTTTGTGTATCCCTCAAGGCAATTGCACGAACAGCCTCCTTCATCGTTTCACGTTCATTCGCATCTAAAGTGCCCATCATACCAAAATCGATCCATACGATTTGATTATCACGAATTCTTAGGTTTCCCGAATGTGGATCCGCATGAAAGAAACCATTTTCAATAATCTGTGAAATATAATTAAATGCCAATTTATCCGCTATCTCACTACGATCATAGCCCAGTTCATCTAATTTTTTTGAATCATTAATCTCAATGCCATCCACATATTCCATCACCAGAATATTCTTTCTTGTATATTCATCATAAATCTTTGGCGCATCAATAAACTTACAATCCTTATAATCATTCTTAAAGCGTTTCGCAAATTGAGCCTCAATCGTAAAATCCATCTCCTGTTTTGCGGTTGTCCAAAATTCATCGATGACCATATCTAGATCCACTACGCTTGATACAATATCTGAAAGATTCAATATCTTAACAGCCTTTCTTAACAAGGCCACATCCCGTTCCATCCACTCATAAATTTTAGGACGTTGAATCTTAAGCACAACTCTTTCTTTCGACTTCAAAGTAGCAGCGTGCACCTGCGCAATAGATGCGGAACCTAGACAAATCTCATCAATACTTTCAAACTTTTCTTGAAATAAATCGCCATACGTCTCTTGAATGATTTGTTCAACCATAGAAAAAGGCATGGGACTTGCCTGCGAGCGAAGCTTCATCAACTCTTTACAATAACGCTCAGAAAACAGATCCTGTCTTGTCGACATAATTTGTCCAATCTTAACGAAAGTAGGACCCAAGTCTTCAAGTATCATACGTAACTTAACGGGATCCATTCCCTTTTGGATATGATGTTTTCTTAATATAGATACAATCTGCGCAAACCTTGCACTCGTTGACATCGTATTCGTATCACTCATTGTTTCACATCCTGCTTTCTACGTAAAGGCGTATTTGTCACTTTACCCCTTTTTAAATTCCTTAGCGAATTTGACTTCTTTTTATCACCCACCAGAATCATTCTCAACAAACGACTCCAGTCTCTATTATTTTTCACCATAACAGTATTTTAACACACTTGTTAAAAATCAAAAAGAAACAGTATAAACTGTTCCTTAATAGTAGTCATCCACCAATGTGATTTTATCCTTTAATGCCTTGCCATATCGTAGACTTACATGAATTTCATCATTATTCGCATAATATTCGTCGTAACTCTTTGATTTGAACGTATCAAAAATGGTTTGAAGATTCTTTGACATTTCATAATCATCCATCTGTAAATCCAATTGATCCCCATCCTGCACAACATGAAGCATTTTAGGATATGTGATCACCAATGAATTATTCGGTAATTGATTATCTTCCACCATCTCGTCTACAACGACACGTACATCGCCAACCGAACTTAGATACGTCTTTGTATATAAGTGACAGCTGTCGGGCATTGTCGTTGTCATAGTCTGCGTTTCTTTTGACAAATCAATTTGATTTGGACTAATTAGACTCAATTCATATACAAAAGTTCCACAGCCAAACACAAATAATAAGATTGAAACAACCAACAATACACCTAACTTACGCATTTGTATCCACCCTCTTAGGCCAAGCACGAACTAACATCAATAGTATTGCCAAACTTCCTAACACAAAGGCAATATCCATACAATATAATCCAGTACTTGTTGTGGCATACATAGCACTGACATAAATTAACACCACTAAACCAATACCACTACCAATCAAAACACACGCTAAAGGAATCATAGCCAAGACTAAGATCACCTTTAAGACATCGGATTCAAGATGTCTTGGCTTTCTTTCATGATACAAAGGACGCTCAGGTGTTGGAGGCAAATCACTCGATTTAATATTATCATTCCAAGTATCTTTGATATCATCCATCACACCCACATTATGTGCATGCAAACGATAACGCTCCACTCTTTTAGCCATGACTTTCACAAAGAAATAAATGGCTAAACATAAATATAGTATGCGACAAAGACTTAACATAAAATCTGTGATCATATAGAATCCGACAAAGAATGAAAAAATCATAGACAATAAAAATTGGCATAATATATCAACCACGATGACTTTTCCAATCAACAAAATCAACACTAAAACAATCGCATCAAATAAGATGTGAAAAATTTCATTCATCGAAAAATTACCAAGCTTAGAAAACAATTCCTCAACCTTGGCATACACCTTATCAATCGTTTTATCTGCACGATTAGAGAATGGATCCATTGAGTCCGTATTGATCTTATATGCATCTAGAATATCCTTTACCAATTCATCCACATCGCCAAAACCAGCAACAGCCTCTTCTTCTGCAACACCACCAGCAATCTTGTCATCAATATACGTTCCATATTCCAATATGATGTCTTCTCTTTCTTTATCACTAATCAACGATAACTTTTGATTTAAAACATCCAAAAATTCCTTTTTTAACACCCTACTTCACTCCTTTCAAATATGCATTTACACTATCTGAAAAATCCGTCCACTCCGATAATAATGCATCATATCTTTCAAGTCCTAAATTTGTGATATGATAATACTTTCTTGGAGGACCCTCTGTAGATTTTTTTAAATAAGACTCCAACAAACGATCGTTCGACAATCGCTTCAACAAAGGATAAATCGTACCTTCATTTACTTGGATGACCTCGTTGATACGAGACACAAGCTGATACCCATATAGATCATCCGATACAATAGCCTTTAATACAATCAACTCTAAAACACCTTTTTTAAATTGAGTATTCATGCGTTTCACCCCTATTCTTTCCCATTAATGATGGCTGAAACACATCTACATACATCTTTTCCAAAGTTGTCAATGAAAGATTACGAATCGACTGTACATACTTAAAGTTTGGATTCACAATCCCATTCTTATATTTCAATTTCAATTCATACGCCTCATTATATTCAATGGCACCCACACCAATTACTTGAACACACATAAATAATTTCGAAGCTTTATTCAACCCCATGATTTTTTCGTTACGAATCCAACCACAAAAATACACCGGAATATTTTGGAAAGAGTATCCCGAAATATGGTCAATCGAAATCACAGGAAGATTCTTTTTTTTACCTAAACATTGCGCATATTCTTTTGTTGCTCCATGTTTAGAACAATAAATCACCGCTCTTGGCTGCATAATATCACCCCGTTCACTATTATGATATACACACTACCTTGGATTGTCAAGTACTGTGTTATACGTATTTGATTTAGATGAATTTAACATCGAATATTCACTTTATTTTAAAATATCTATCTAACGAAGATTTTAGTAGAATATAGGTGAAATAATATATAGTGCTAATTGATCCTTTAATGTATTAACACAAACACCTGGAAACATATAGGTATCTGGATAACAAATGTCAACGTGCAGTGGATACAATAGTTCAGATGCAATATGAAAGAATTAAAGAAGGAAAAATAAAATGAAATTTCAAAGATTTAAGCGAGGAAATGTTGTAATGGTTGAATTTTCACCATCTATGGGTAGTGAAATCAAGGGGAAACATTTAGCTATCGTTTTAACGAAAAATGATTCACCTAATAATGGTGTGCTAACGGTAATTCCATTAAGTTCAAAAAATAAGCCTTATTATGTTCCAATCGGTAATTTTTTTCTTAATGAAGCAATCCCTTTCTTAGATAAACAATTAAATGAATTCATAGAGAACATTAAAAATGTTACAGATGAAGAGAAAAAAGCAATGTTGGATAATGCAAATAAGTTTATTGTGGTTGCCAAAATGTATCAAAAAATGGGTGTTGACTCCTATGCAATGGTACAAAATATCTCCACAATCAGCAAATTGAGAGTTCTTAAACCAATAAACAAGTATGATCCCATTTTAAAAATTAGAGTTTCAGATGAAATCATGACAATACTTGATAAT
>ULSA01056806.1_pt1 | contig 24733 bp, 14 predicted proteins | sample 1955951 | NCBI WGS metagenome assembly ULSA01 (sample SAMEA4835697, study PRJEB28245) | human gut metagenome | biome: gut microbiome; material: fecal sample | place: Denmark | collected 2008 | reverse complement strand
ACAAGTGGCTGTATCTACTGAAGAACATGTCCAATCTGCTGGATCGACCTGAGAGACTGAGGGACAGGATATTCACGAAGCTCTTCGATGTAGCGGAGCTTGCCCAACTTGACGACGAGGACAGAACCAATTACATAAAATCCATGAATACGGAACGGGACACATACAATCAGATTGAATACGCGCGTGAGACCGGGCGAGAGGAAGGGCATAAAGTGGGCAAAGAAGAAGGTCTAAAAGAGGGACAATCGAAGATCGCGATGAATCTTATTCGACTCGGGGCCTCTTGCGAGATTATCATTCAGGCCACCGGTCTCTCAGAAGAAGAGGTCTCCAAGCTGAAGAAAGAACTGAACAATGCATAGCAATTAGTTCACATCATTCAGGAACTCGCCCAGCTTGACGACGAAGACAGAATCAAATACATTAAGGCCATAAATACTTAACGGGGCGTAATGTCCCGAAGTCCATTGCAGGTGACCTTGAAGAAAGACAACAAAGCCGTCCCGAAATCCGGGGCGGCTCCATTCGTATGTCATTGAAACAGAAAGTTCTGTACGAAGAAATCCGAGTTAATTAAGAACCACATTGTCCAGATATTCGCTGAACAATGCCCGTGCACGCTCCAACTGCTCCTTGGTATTCAGCGGAGCACCTTCCAGTTCGTATTTCTTGCCGAGACTCTCGTATTTGTGGATACCCAACGTGTGATATGGCAGGATTTCCAGACGCTGGAGCATCTTGTATGCAGGCTTTCCGGATGACTTGCCAGAGAAGTGCTCTCCCAAGGCCCTGATATCCTCTTCGAAATCACTGTATCCCGGAATGAGAACATATCTTATCCAGAACGGCTTTCCGTGCTCCTCCAGCCACTTTGCGGTGTTGAGAGTGATAGTGTTGTCCCTGCCTGTCAGAGCAAGATGTCTGGCAGGATTGAACTCTTTCACATCCAGAAGCACCAGATCGGCCAGAGAGAACAATTCTTCCACATCCGGATTCCATACTCCGCCGTTGCTGTCCAGACAAACATGTATTCCATTGTCCTTAAGCATCTTGACAAGAGGAATGAGAGCCTTTGCCTGTGCAGTCGGCTCACCTCCGGAAAATGTCACCCCGCCTTTCTTGCCGAAAAACGGTTTCTCCCTCAATGCCATATCCAGAATCTCTTCCGGTTTTGTCGGCTTGCCTCCCGTAAAGGGAATCGTGTCCGGATTGGCACAATAAAGGCAGCGGAACGGGCATCCTTGAAGAAATACGACGAGCCTGAGACCAGGCCCGTCATATGTTCCCATTGATTCGTATGAATGTACGTTTATATCCATAGTCCAATGATTATGCGGAGGAATTACATTGACTGGTGGAATGTTCTTGCAATCACTTCCAGCTGATGCTCGCGACTGAGTTTAACGAAGTTTACGGCATAACCGGACACGCGGATTGTAAGCTGAGGATATTTCTCAGGATGTTCCATTGCATCCTCAAGCATCTCACGATTCAGAACATTGACATTCAAGTGGTGTGCACCCTTGCTGAAATATCCGTCCAACATTGTCTCGAGGTTCTCGATTCTTTCTTCCGGAGTCGGACCGAGAGACTTAGGTACGATAGAGAAGGTGTTGCTGATACCGTCGAGGGCGTCGCTGTAGTCAAGTTTCGACACAGAAGAGAGCGATGCGATAGCTCCGTGGCAGTCACGGCCGTGCATCGGGTTCGCACCAGGTGCGAAAGCCTTTCCGTGCTCGCGACCATCAGGTGTAGCGCCTGTCTTCTTTCCGTACATCACATTTGAAGTGATGGTGAGGATTGACAATGTTGGCTCTGCATTCTTGTGGACAGGAAGCTTTTTCAACTCTCCGCTGAAGAAACTGATAAGGTCCTTTGCAATGAGATCGACGCGGTCATCATCATTTCCGAAGCAAGGATACTCGCCTGAAATTTCGAAACCGTCAGTGAGACCGTTCTCGTTGCGGTGAGCCTTCACCTTGCCGAACTTGATGGCTGACAATGAGTCAGCTGCGATAGAAAGACCTGCAACTCCGTAAGCGAGGTTGATTCTAGGGTCGGTATCTATCAATGCCATCTGAGAGCGCTCGTAATCGTACTTGTCGTGCATATAGTGGATGATGTTCATCGCCTCATTATATACGCGGGCAACTTCGTGGAGCACCTTCTTGTATCTGTCCACAACCTCTTCGTAATTCAGTTCGTCGCTCGAGAGAGGCTCGATTCCGTGAACCATCAGAGTGCCTGTATTCTCGCAGCGTCCGCCGTTGATGGCAAGCAACAAAGCCTTTGCAAGGTTTGCTCTCGCTCCGAAGAACTGTATGGCCTTTCCGATAGCCTGGTATGAAACGCAGCATGCGATACCATAGTCCTCTTCGCCGCGGATCTTTCTCATGAGCTCGTCATTCTCGTACTGGATAGAACTTGTATCTACCGATACCTTTGCGCAGAATGCCTTGAAGCCTTCAGGAAGTGACGGGCTCCAGAGAACTGTAAGGTTCGGCTCCGGTGCAGGTCCGAGATTATACAAAGTCTGGAGGAAACGGAAAGATGTCTTTGTGACCTTGATCTTGCCGTCATTATATCTTCCGCCGATAGCCTCGGTCACCCATGTAGGGTCTCCCGCGAAAATGTCATTGTAAGACTGCATTCTGAGGTGACGGACCATTCTCAGCTTCATGATGAACTGATCCACAAGCTCCTGAGCGCCATTCTCGTCCAGAATTCCTTCTTTCAGGTCTCTGTCAATGTAAATGTCGAGGAATGATGACACGTTGCCGAGAGACATTGCTGCACCGTCCTGTTCCTTGACAGCAGCAAGATAGCCCATATATACCCACTGGACAGCCTCTCTTGCGGTTTCAGCAGGGCGTCCGAGCTCGAGTCCGTACATTTCGCCGAGCTGCTTCATCTCGTTGAGAGCATGGATCTGCTCTGCAACCTCTTCGCGAAGATTGATTCGCGCGTCTGTCATAGGACCGGTGAGATTCTTCAGGTCCTCTTTCTTGGCCTCGATAAGCCTGTCGATACCATAGAGGGCAATACGTCTGTAGTCACCTATGATACGACCTCTGGAATAGTTGTCAGGAAGTCCGGTGATGAATCCCAACTTTCTGAAACTCAGAATCTCATCAGTATAGACATCGAAAACTCCGTCATTATGAGTCTTTCTGTAATGAGTGAAGATTTCCTTTACTTTAGGGTCCAGTTCCACGCCATTCTCATGGCATGCTTTCTCCACAACTCTCCATCCTCCGAGCGGCTTGATGGCACGCTTCAGGAGTTCATCTGTCTGGAGGCCGACAATGAGTTCATTCTCCTTGTCAATGTACCCTGCGGCGTGTGATGTGATGGTAGAAATGGTTTTTGCGTCAATGCTTCTGACACCGCCTTTCTCACGCTCCTCTTCCAGAGCCTCGATGCATTCCTGCCACAGTTTGTTGGTTCGGTCAGACGGACCCATCAGGAACGATGCGTCTCCCTCATAAGGAACAATGTTGCGATATACGAAATCTGCTACGTTGATCGTAGCGGTCCAAGGACCTTCGGTAAACTTGATTTTAGAAGTCATCAGGTATTTTATTGTTAATTGGAGTAATTCTCCATGTTATAACTTCTACAAACTTATGTAAAAAAATATCGACCTCCAAAATATTTCTTACAATTTTGAATAAAAACGTTGCGTTTTGTTTGAAACTTAAATTGTTTTTAACGATATCGATTAAAACCTGAACCTATTAAGTGGTTTTGATTTAAAATGTTTAATTCGCATTCTGGCGACTGTGGAGCAGGAAGATGATACCACATGTCAGCAAGGCATCCAATCCTGTCAGACTCGCCAAAAATATGTACCTTTGCATTCCGGCCGGTTTCAACGCAGAAAAATCCGCCGAAAAACCATAAACCAAATTGATGACACATGCATATCAGAAAGACAATCACTATTTTAGCGGCATTGGCGGCAGTTGCAGGATGCGGAACCAGGAAATACTGCAACACGGTGAAGATTGACGGCGATGACGCGAATACCATCATTGAAAAGGCCGCCAATGTCGTGCCGACGGCTAACCAGTTGGCAGCACTTGACAGGGAATTCATCGCGTTCATCCATTTCGGACCGAACACCTTCAACGGCAAAGAGTGGGGCAGCGGATTCGAGTCCTCCGAAACCTTCGCGCTGGAAACCCTCGATACTGACCAATGGTGCAAGGCAATCAAGGACGCCGGAATGAAAATGGTGATTTTCACTGCTAAACATCATGACGGCTATATCATGTGGCAGAGCCGCTACACCGACCACGGAATCATGTCGTCCAAATTCCTTGACGGCAAGGGGGATGTCCTTAGGGACCTCTCAGAATCATGCCGCAAATACGGACTGGAACTCGGTATATATCTTTCACCGGCAGACCTTTATCAGATAGAAAGCCCGGACGGACTCTATGGCAATCTAAGCAAGCCTACTCTCAGGACCATTCCGAGAGAAGTGGAAGGACGTCCGTTCAGCAACAAGACGAAATTCAAGTTCAATGTCGATGATTACAACGAGTATTATCTGAACCAGCTCTTCGAACTGCTCACCGAATACGGCCCGATTTCAGAAATCTGGCTGGACGGTGCCCATCCGAAGACCAAGGGAGGACAGACCTACAATTACAATGCGTGGCGGGAACTGATCAGGACATTGGCTCCGAAGGCCAATATCTTCGGCAGGGAAGACCTGCGCTGGTGCGGAAACGAGGGCGGTCATACCAGAGACTCAGAATGGAACGTCGTTCCCTACATGGCAAATCCTGACACACTTTCCTGGTACAACGACATGATGGCTGATCCTCTTGGCGGACGTGAACAGCTTTGCGAAGGCAAATACCTTCATTATCAGCCTGCCGAGACCGATGTCTCCATCCGTGACGGCTGGTTCTGGAGAGACAATACCCACCAGCAGACCAGGACTGCGGACAATGTATTCGACATGTATGAGCGTTCAGTCGGAGGCAATGCCATCCTTCTTCTGAATCTGCCGCCTGACAATCAGGGACGTTTCCCGGAGAAAGACCTGAAAACCCTCGAAGAGGCAGGCCGGCGCATCCGTGAGACCTATGGCATTGACCTTCTCGAAGGTGCGAAATGCCCGAAGTCGCTGCTCGACAATGACATTGACACCTATATAAAGGTCAAGGATGGCGAAGATTTCGTCGTCACCTTGCCTGAAAAACGCTGGATGAACCGTATCGTCCTCCAGGAGGCAATCGCGACTGTCGGCGAGCGTGCGGAGCGTTTTGCGGTGGATGCTCGGATTGACGGCGAATGGAAGGAAATCGCGACTTCGACGAATATCGGACACAAGAGAGTCCTTCGTGTCAATGATATGGAGACCGACGCTCTCCGTTTCCGTCTGCTCCAGTCCAGAGCGATGGTTGCAATATCCAAGATGTCAGCGCATTACTCGCATTGGAGCCCATTCTATGGAAATCCTTTCGATACCCCTGAACTACAGGAATATGACAAGAATGCGTGGAAAACGGAGGGAAATTCGAATGTCCTTGTGTTCGGCGGGCAGAGAAGACTCGGCGGTATCGTTTATAATCCGGCGGCCGGAAAGTCCGAATCGGGTATCGTCAGCGGCGTCGTCAGCATAAGCGATGACGGCCTCTCATGGACCGAGGTCTCGTCTTTTGAGTTCGGAAATCTTGTCAATGACCCTTCGCCACGTTATGTCCATTTCCATAATCCGGTTGGCTGCCGTTATCTGATGATAGTTTCAGAATCATTGGACCCGACATTGATAGGCCTGTTCTGATTTTTTTAAGGATTACTTATCTTTGCGTAAAATTTCGGACAGATGAAATATAAGGCGATATTCAGCGACATTGACGGAACATTGGTAAGTTTCCGTACGCACAGGGTCCCGGAGAGTACTCTGGAAGCATTGGAAGAGGCTCATAATCAGGGAGTCAAGATAATTATAGCGACGGGGCGGCCTTATGGTGACTTTGATGTCATCAAGGATGTTCCATACGATGCCGTGATTTCCCTGAACGGTGCGGACTGCCGCTGGAAAGACGGACGCATAATCAGGCAGCATTTCATCGATTATGACAATTTCAAGAAAATGTCAATGCTGTCCGACGAATACGGTTTCGCCCTGAGCCTGGAACTCACCGAAGGCTTTTTCATCAACAGGATAACACCTGCCGTGGAAGAACTGGCGAAGGCTATCGACCACAAGATTCCTGAAGTATGCGACATCGAGGAGAAGTTCAATGCTTATGGATGTGGCCAGATGGCGGCATATTTCGATCTGGACCTTCAGAATATAGTAATGTCTCAGGTTCCTGACATGTATGCTACCAGGTGGCATCCGAGATTTGCTGACATTGACCTGAATTGTGTGAGCAAGGGAAATGCGCTCAGGGAAGTGGCGGAACTTCTCGGTATCGGCATTGACGAAACCATTTCTTTCGGCGACGGAGGCAATGACATTTCCCTCATCGGTGCCGCAGGACTCGGAGTCGCGATGGGCAATGCCGGTGATGATGTGAAGGCGGCGGGCTATGTTGCAGGTCACGTGGATGAAAACGGCTTTGCCGATGCCATCCGCAAGTTTGTTCTCGGATGACCTGTCAGAGAAGACAAATGTTCCTATTACCCTATTACAATAAACAAATTTAACCCTTATGACACTAAAGAATATTGCATTGGCACTGGCCGCGGCAGCAATGGCATTGACAGGCTGCGGGAATGTGGAAAAGCAGACGGACGAGGCGATGGATTTTCTCTATGAATACATGAATCTGGCCGACAAGGCGGATTACAGCGAGGATTTCTTCAGGCAGAATACTGAAGTGGCGCTGAAGGCCCGCCGTGAAATGCCGTGGGGCAAGCAGGTCCCTGACCAGCTGTTCAGACATTTCGTGCTGCCTGTGCGTGTGAACAATGAGAGACTCGACGAGTTCAGGATGATGTACTACGATACGCTCAAGGCTCGAGTAGCAGGAATGTCAATGCATGATGCCGCATTGGAAATCAATCACTGGTGTCATGAGAAAGTGACTTATACTCCTTCTGATCCGAGAACATCTTCACCGATAGCGTCAATGCTGAACGGCGAAGGAAGATGCGGAGAGGAGTCCACATTCACTGTGGCCGCGATGCGTACGATGGGAATTCCTGCACGTCAGGTCTATACTCCGCGTTGGGCGCATACAGACGACAACCACGCATGGGTTGAGGTCTGGACTGACGGAAAGTGGTCTTTCCTCGGAGCCTGCGAACCTGAGCCTGAACTGAATATGGCATGGTTCAACGAGCCTGCGGCAAGGGCGATGCTGATGCATACCCTCGTGCTCGGAGACTACCGCGGACCGGAGGATGTCATCAGACGCACGAAGAATTTTACTGAGATCAATGTCATAGGCAATTATGTCAGGACGAGGCGCAACATCGTTACTGTCATTGACACTGAAGGGAAACCTGTTCCCGGTGCATATGTCTCATTCTGCATATACAATTACGGCGAACTCTACAATGCGGTGATTCTGAAAACCGATGATGAGGGCAAGGCGTCGCTTCATTCCGGAATCGGTGATATGTTCGTATGGGCTTCAGACAAAGGACTTTACGGAACAGGAAATCTTACATCTGATGGTGATGAAAATGTGAAGAATCCGGAGGCTGACCTGACAGCTGAGGTTACCGTAACATTGAACCATAAAGACGCTGACAAGATAGAATTAGACATTGACATAAACCCTCCTGCCCCCGGCAGGATTCCGGCGGAAGCAAGCGAGGAAGACATCGCGGCAAACAAGCTGAGACTCGCTCAGGAGGATTCGATAAGACTTGCATATGTCGCCACATTCACGACCGAGGCCAATGCGAATGAGCGTCTCGGAATGCCAGGATTGTCGGCGGAGGATTCTGAAGCGGCATGCAGGCAACTGATAGATGCGCGCGGCAACTGGCGCGATGTACGGGAGTTTATTTTCAAGGCCAATGATGCCGGTAAGCTGAAAGATGCTCTGGAGATGCTCAAGACTCTCAGCCGCAAGGACTTACGTGATACTAAATGTGAGGTGCTCATGGATGCCCTGACGACAGCGGCTCCGAGGAATGCGGTCAGCAGTCGCGGTGAGAACGTCTATTACAATTATGTGCTCTGTCCACGTATCTCCGGAGAGTTTATCCAGCCATATCATCAGGATATCAGAAAGGCATTGGCTTCATATCTTATCTACAGCAACGGCACTCCTCGTGATATTGCCTCTAAGGCTGATGCCGAGAAACTTGCCGGAGAAATCATCCGCTGGACCAGAGACAGTGTGGCACTTGCCGACAGCCTGAATTCCAGAAGATTGCAGGCAACTCCTGCCGGAACTCTCAGAATGAGGATGGCTGACAACCGCTCACGCAATACCTTCATGGTCGCCGCCCTGCGTACTTTCGGAATCCCTGCAAGGGTTGACCAGATGACTGGCAAGGCTCAGTATATGACTGACAATGAATGGATTGACATTACTGCTGAAAAGCAGGGCGATTCCTCTGTCGGAAGGATTTCAGAAAAGGGAACATTCACATTGAAATATACCCCGGGTGCCGGCACTCTCGACAATCCGGAGTATTACAGGCACTTCACATTGAGCAAAATAAGTAACGGAAGGACCCGTCTGCTTGATTTTGAGGGAGGCGATGCCACCGAGCTCGGCGCTGATGCTTCCGCCAGGTCATTCGGCAAGCCGTTTACCCTGGACGCAGGATCATATCTCCTTACCAGCGGAACACGTCTCGCAAGCGGAAAGGTTCTGGCAAGAATGGTCTCTTTCAATGTTGCTCCCGGGAAGAATACTGACGTTGCCCTTGTCATGCGCCAGGCCAGCGAGGAAATCAGCGTCATAGGCGCAATGGACCCTGAGGCCCTATACCAGCCGGTGACGGCTGATGGTACTGTAGATGTTGCAAAGTCAATCCTGAGCACGACAGGCCGCGGCTATTTCCTCGTCGCGGTTTTCGGTGACGGTGACGAGCCGAGCAACCATGCCATAAGGGATTTCGAGTCAATGTCGAAGGAACTTGCTGCCTGGGGCCGTCCTGTGATGGTGTTCGGACAGAACGTGGACAATGTCAAGAATTTGACCGGCAGGCTTGCAACAGCTGATAATCAGGACCTTGTCCACTTTGGACTCGATTCGGATGCCTCTGTCAGAAACATGATCTGCGAAGGCTGTCACAGCACAAGCATGACATTGCCTGTAATCGCGATGTGTGATAGTTTCGGCAGGGTAGTGTATCTTTCTACAGGTTATAACACCTCTCTTGCATCTCAGCTTCGCAATGTGATTGCGGGAATCTGATTCGCGTGAGAGGTTATGAGAAAGGCCGGGTGAAAATCTCTTTCATCCGGCCTCCTTAGATTCTGCTGTCGAAGTGTGTCTTACGCACATGTGGGTGTGGAGACCGGTCATGACTACAGTCTTGACACCGAGTTCAGTAAGAAGAATGTCGAGGTCGGTCTGGAAGAATCCGCTGTATCTGCGTTTAGGGACGATGGCCCTTGCTCTGTCACAGGTCAATGCGCCTGTCACGAAGTCATTCAGCATATCCACAACGAGGATTGCCGGCTTGTTTAGTTTTGCCATAATGGAATTTTTTTGTTTTTGACGGGCAGCGACAGTCGAATTGTCTCATCCCCAATGATTATTAGCAGGACATGATTTCATGTTCAGGCGGGCAAAGCTAGCATGTTTAATCAGGATAATAAAATCTTTTGAATTACACGTAATTTCTGATTATTTTTGCGTTATGTGCGGCGGTTGTTGGCCGCCGGAAAAATAACCTGTAATGACATTATAATGAACATTGACAAATACAATTCTCTGATAAAGTCCATCTTCCTCAGATTTCCTTCAGTCCAGACTTCGTCTTTTGGTGATGCATACAAGCCTGGATTGCAACATATGCTGGATTTCAATGACTTGCTCGGTACTCCGGACAAGGCTTTCCGTACCATCCACGTCGCCGGAACAAACGGCAAAGGCTCTGTTTCCAATATGCTTTCTTCCGTTCTTGCCGGGGCCGGACTGAAGGTGGGGCTCTACACCTCGCCTCATATCATTGACTTCAGGGAGAGGATGCGCATCATTGACGGGCGCGATTCAGCTGCGGACAGGAATGAGACGGCCGAGTTGGTCCCTCAGGAATATGTCTATGATTTTCTGGAGAAGTGGCAGGACAAGTTCGACGAAATGGAATTGTCTTTCTTCGAGATAACTACCGGTCTGGCTTTCAAGTGGTTCGCTGACATGAATGTGGATGTGGCAGTTATCGAAGTCGGCCTCGGCGGACGTCTTGACAGCACGAACATAATAAATCCGGAACTGGGTATTGTCACCAGCATTGGCTTGGACCACTGTGACTTACTTGGCGATACCCTTGACAAGATCGCTTTCGAAAAGGCTGGAATTTTCAAGCGTGGCGTGCCGGTCGTGATAGGGGAGACCAGGCCGGAGACGGAACCTGTCTTCAGGAAGCGTTTTGCCGAGGTCAATGCCGGAGAGCCTTCCGGTGCTGACTTTCCTGCGCTGGTTTTTGCCGACAGGACAGAACCGTCCATGTGGTATATGCATGAGGCTGTCCTGGAAAATATGGACCTTCAGGGAGAATATCAGGCTATGAACCTGCGTACCGTGATGGCTGCGATAGATGTTCTCCAGACCAGATGGCATGATGTTGAAGGCCTTTCCGATAGGGCTGCCGTCGCGGATTCGTTGATGCACACGGCTTTGAGAATGTGTTTCCACGGGCGCTGGGAGAGGCTTTCGACCAATCTGGACGTGATTTGTGACATCGGACACAACGCACCTGCATTGACCTATAACTTCGGGCAGCTGAATGAATATCTGGAGACAGGGAAATATACTTCGCTCATAATGGTTTATGGTGTGATGGCCGATAAGAATTTCGATGCCATAATGCCGCTTTTCCCCGATAATGCGACATGGATTTTTACGACTCCACAGACTGCCAGAGCTGCAAAGGCGTCTGCGATTTTCGAAAAATATACAGCCTTCTGTGAAGAATCGGGAAGGCCGGCTTCACGACTTTATGTGCAGGACAATGTGAGGGAAGCTGTCCTTCTGGCATTGAAAACGGCTGCTGCCTATGGCGGAAACCCGCTCGTCTATATCGGCGGCTCTACTTTTGTGGTTTCCGAGGCTGTGCCTTGCTTCGCGTAGAAGGCTTTTCCGTAGGCTCATACATGCAAGATTGGTCAGTAGGGGCATTTATCAGAAGTACCGTCCGCAGTGTCATAAGCCGTGGGGAGGCGCTTAAAAATATATGCGTATGAAACATAACTTGTTGAATGTCACTTTTATATTGGTGGCTATACTATTTTTGGGAACATTGGGTATGAGTGCATTTTTCAGAAAAGACAAGACGAAGACGTCGCCTGACAAGGATGGTCATGAGCTGACTGAACTATGGTCCGACTGGAACGCTGCGGTTCAGCAGGACAGACCTAAACGTGAAGCGGAAATTCTTGCCGAAATACGCAGGCAGGCTGAAAAACGGAGGCTTGCCTGGGATTTTTATGATGCGTCCCGGAAATACGTGGAAACTGTTTCTTCACGCAACTGGAAACTTCGGGACTCATTAGAGACGGAGTTCGGAAAGAATGTCGGAGAGTTTGATGAGCCGATAGTCAGTTTCGCATATCGTGCAGAAAAGTCGGGTGCTGATCCTGACTCGCTGTTCGACTATGTCCAGGCCAATGCCAGACATCTGAAGGCCGGTCACAATAGTGCTTTCTATAATCGTGTCCAGGTCTCACGATATACCGGTTTTTCCGGAATCAATGCTTCTTTCCTAAAGCATTTTCTGGCCAATGATTATGAGTATGCCCTCTGGACCCTGCTTCCTTATACGTCGCTCTCGAAAATAGGTGAGGGAAAAATCTATGAGGCGCTTAAGGATTATGAAGGGGAGTCCTATCCCCTCAGTGCCTATCTGGAATATCTGGCGATTCCTGAAGATAAAGACGGAAACAGGCAATCTCTTGGTTTGCAGGCATTTGTAGATAAGTATGCAGGCAAGGCCATATCGATGTGGGCGAAGTGCGATATCCTGAGACTTCGCTTTGCCGCCATGGAGAAGGACAAGGCTTCAAGTGCTTCTTATGAGTCTTTCTGCAAGGAATGTGAGGCGTTTGAGGAAGAGCGGAATGGTTTCCGCGGCGATGAGGCTAAGGTTGTTTCGGAACTTGGTTATGTCAGGAATGTGCTGCTCAGCAATCTTACGGAAAAACATATCGGGCTCGATGTCGAGAATGGAAAAATCATTGTAAGCCTTAAGAATTTGAAGTCGGTGCGTCTTACAATGGGGCTTGCCAAGGGAAAGGACTTTGTCATTGACAAGAAACTGGAGAATGAGTCCCGCAGCTTCTATTTGCGGGATACATTGACTGTGGACATTCCGGAGTTGAACGACGGCGACTATATGATTAATGCCGCTTCCGGCAAGGATATCAGCAATTATATCACTTATTCTTCAGCACGGATTTCTCTGGCATCACGTGTGGACAATCGCGGAGTCTGCATCTATGCCGCTGATTATCAGACAGGTGAGCCTATACGCTCTGCTGACATTGACCTTAAGAAAAACGGCAAGCCGGTGGTGTCCTGCAAGGGGTTTGTCTTCGACGGGTTCACTCCGCTTCCTGAGGATATGGCCGCCAAGATTAAAGGCGACACCTACTATACTATGGAATGCAGTTTCGTCGGCAAGGACGGTTTCTTGAGGAAGAGTGAGGAACTGTCGATAGGCCGTTGGAATCCGGAAAAAGTCTCGTCGTCATCGGCCGGGACCAGGATGCAGAGGCGCGGCGAAATCTTCACCGACCGTGGCGCGTATAATCCCGGTGATACCGTAGATTTCAAGGCGCTCATATATTTCACCGACGGAATCAATGTCGCCAAGGTCTCGCCTGCCGGCGCAAAGTATAAGGTGGTTCTTGTCAATGCCGAAGGACGTGACGTGGAGTCTGTCGATCTGATTACCAATGATTTCGGATCAATGTCTGGGTGGTTTGTCCTTCCGAAGGGCGAGCGCAACGGTGATTTTACCATCCGCGTTGTTACTGATTCGGAAACGGCGGTTTCCAAGTCAATCCGTGTGGATGAGTTTGTTCTTCCTACGTTTGACGTGACATTTGATGACATTGATAAGCAATATTTTCCTGGTGACGAAGTTGTTGTGACTGGAAAGGTTACGAGTTATTCCGGTCATCCTGTCGCATCCGGTAAGGCTGTTTATGAAGTCGGAACTTATTTGAATAACGTCGGTTCCGGTCCTCTGGAAATTGGTCCGGACGGAGCGTTCATGATTAAATTCAATGCTGAGGATGAGGATTACCGTATTCTCTATAAAGTTTCCGTAAGGATTACAGATGATACTGGAGAGACCCACGAATACAACAGGCCTGTATATGTGTCCGGCAGTATGGATGTCAATGCGGAACTTGTCAATGCAGCCGATGGAAATCTGGAACTCATTGAAAAGCAGGCTCCTGTTGCCACTCCTTGGGCTCGCCGGCCTCGTTATGAACAGGCGGTCATTCTCAAGGAAGATGTCGCTTCTGTCAAGTTTACATTGAATTCGATGGACGATGCTCCGGCTCCGGGAAAGATATCTTATGATGTCAGGAATGAGTCCGGTAAACTGGTTATCCAAGCGGAAGTCAAGTCCGGGACAACGGAAAGCATTGATATGAAATCTTTTGCATCCGGCCTTTATACGCTGAAGGCGTATGCTTCGGCGAAGAGCTCTTCCGGGAAGGAGTACAAGGATACGATGACGTTGAAGGTTCTTCTGGTACGTGAAGATGACAAGGTCCTGGATGCCCCGGTGAAGAATCTGGCTGTTCCTGTCACTACTGAGGTCCGTGAGGGTGGACGGGCTGAACTTCTGTTCGGCGCTTCGGATGGTGCTCCGGTATGGGCTTTGGCAGAGGTCTTCGATGATAAGGCTGGTCTGCTTGAAACAAGAATGATAACGCTTTCGGGTGTTCGAAATGGGGCCGGTTCGCTGAAAAAGCTTTCTTTCGAGTATAAGAAGGAATATCCTGATGCCATCCGTGTCCAGATTTTCTATTTCAAGGATTCCAAGAGCGTGTCATGCGATTTTGAATATCATCGTGTATATTCGGAGCGTGAACTTCCGCTTTCGTTCTCTTCTTTCGAGGACAGGACATGGCCTGGTTCTTCTTATACGTTCACTGTCAAGACGTTGCCTGGTGTGGAGTGCCTTGCTGCCGTGTATGACAAGAGCAGCGAAACCATCAGGCGGAATTATTGGAGGACATTCGAACTGCCAAGGCCCGGCACCCGTGTCGTGTATGTCAATGCCTGTCCGGGAAGTGTGAGCGGCGGTTCTCCGTTCGACGGGGATCTTGTTCTCGATGAGGAATCTGTCGTGGCTTATGGGACTTCTCCGAAGAGGTTCAAGACTCGTGCTGCAATGTCTCCGGCCATGGCGAACCTTTCTGTAGAGAGTGCTGCGCTGGAGGATAAGATGGATGCGGGGGGATCTCAGGAATCATCCGGCGACTCTCCTGCCATGCCTGATGTCCGTTCTGAATTTGCTAATACATTGACATTCCAGCCTTTCCTCAGGTCCGACGACGAGGGCGAGATTTCTTTTGCTTTCAATACTTCGGATAAGTTGTCCACTTACGTCGTGGCGCTTTATGCTCATAATGGAAGGATGGACAATGCGGCTCTCCGCCGTGAGATGATGGTTACTATCCCTTTGAAAGTCAATGTCGTGGAGCCCAAGTATCTCTACGAGACCGACAAGTGGAATCTTTCTGCTGCTGTCTCGTCTGTCGTGGAGCATGACATCAGGGGAACATTGACCCTCCGTCTTTTCGACGGCAAGGATTACGAGGCGTTGAAGGCTGCGGGGACTGCCCCTCTTCTTGTTAAGTCCAAGAGGGTTACCGTTTCTGCCGGGAAGTCTGTCAATGCCATGTTCGAGGTCTCTGTTCCTGAGTTGGGAATAGATGGCAAACTGCCTGAGAATCTTGGGGTTAGCCTGGTCTTTGTCGCAGACAAGGGTGAAGATGTCGCCTTCTCGGACGGAATGTTCGTAAGTATCCCGGTTCTTGCAGCAAGACAGCAGATTACAGAAAGTCATTCGGCTGTACTTCTTGCAGGTATGGATAAGGAGGCCGTGACAGCAAGGCTTAGAAATGAGTTTGTCAACGGCTCGGGCAATGATGCGGAGGTCAAAGTCATAAGTATCATTGACATGATCCGCGATGCTGTTCCTTCCAAGGTGGAGCCGGAAGGCAAGGATGTGCTTTCTCTTTCTGAGGCGCTGTATGTCCGCGAACTTTCATATGGCCTCAAGGCATTGGCCCGTATCGGGTCAGTGGCTCATGACGGCATGTCAGATGGGGAATTGTTCTCCAAGGTTTTTGCCTGCCATAATGCCGATGGCGGTTTTGCCTGGTTCGAGGGCATGAACTCTTCTCCGGTAATCACTGTAGTTTTGCTTGAGCGCTTTGCGAAAATGCTCGCGGGCGGTTATCTTGACGTAACTGACTCCGTGGCTTCCGATGCGGCTTCGTGTGCTGATGTCAATGCTGTCCTGTCTTCTGCCGTGCGTTATCTGGATAAGAACCAATTCGCTTCCGCCGGATGTCCGTTCTGGTGCGGCGGAATTTCGGATGAACAATATATGTATGTCAGGTCAATGTTCCCTTCTGTTCCTTTCAATGTCAAGTTGCCGGCAGGCAAGGATGTGCAGGAGCGCTACGCGGCTTTCCGCAAGGCTGCCAAAGCGTATCTCGTGCCGGATGCAGCACGCGGACTGAATGGTTATATCTTGGCTAAGGTACGCAGAATCAGTATCTTGCGTAATTTGGCTTCGTCTAAGGACGGCTTGGCTCTGGCCAAGTCCTGGGGTCTTGGCTTCAAGGTAGACAAGAAGTTGGTCAAGTCTGTCAATGCGGACGTAGTTTCCCTGCTCGAATATGCTGTGGACCACAAGGATGGCGGCGTGTATTATCCAAATCTTGTGATGCCGTTCAGGGGACTTCTCGAGAGTGAGGCTTATGCTCATTCGATGGTCTGCGATTTGCTTTCCGGCTATGCGGCTGATGCTTCTGTCAATGCTGCTTCTTTCGGATGCAAGCCTCTTTCTTCCAATGATAATGTCAATGTCTCTGAGGCTCTTCGTGTGGCTGACGGCATCCGTCTCTGGCTCATGCTCCAAAAGGAGACCCAGCATTGGGATTCCGACCCGGCATTTGTGGATGCTGTCAATTCAGTCATGAACGGCAGCCCTGCATTGAAGTCTACCAGTGTCATTGTCCTGTCAATGTCGAAGTCGCTTGATTTTCCGTCAGTCAAGGCCTCCGGCAATGGTTTTTCGGTCAGCAGGCGTTTCTTCCGTGAAACAGTTTCCGCTTCCGGCGACTATGTCCGTAAGGAAATTTCTTCAGGAGAACTGCTCCATGTAGGTGACAAGATTATAGCTGAGTACTCTATCCATAATGATGAGAACCGCAGTTTTGTACGTCTCACTGTCCCTCGTGAGGCATCTCTCCGTCCTTCTAATCAGTTGTCCGGCACTTACGGCTGGTGGATGAGTCCTCTCCGTGTCAATGGATGGTATTCCGTTGTACCTCAGGGTTATAGAAATGTCAAGAGTGCTCAGACAGAGTATTGGTTCGATTCTTATCCGGAGGAGAATACGACAATAACAGAGGAGTTCTTCGTCACCCAGTCCGGCAAGTTTTCAGCCCCGGTTCCGGTCATCGAATCCCTCTACGCCCCTCATTACAGAGCCAATGGTGCCTTCGGCGGTGTGCTTGTTTCTGAATGAATTTTTTGTGTGAAGTGCTAAAAACATCACAAAAAGTTTGCAGATTAGAAAAATAGTAGTACCTTTGCATTCCCGATTTGAAAACGGGATGCTTGGGAGCATAGCTCAGTTGGTTCAGAGCGTCTGCCTTACAAGCAGAGGGTCGGGGGTTCGACTCCCTCTGCTCCCACTGGAAAGGACGGTTTATCGCCGTCCTTTTTTCGTATCAGTTTCTGAAAACGTTTTATTATATTTGTATCTGCTAAGAATTTCTTGCTTCTGACGCAAAAAAAGACGAGGAATTGCTTCCCCGCCTTGAATGTTTTCACAACGGAATAATCCTTATTGTGATTTGCTTCAGATGATGCAAAATTAAAACAATTTATAGAAAAACAAAAATAATATTCATACTTATGAAAAAGATTCTCGGTTTGGATTTGGGTGTCGGCTCTGTAGGTTGGAGCGTCGTATCATGCGATGACGAGCATAAGCCCGTTGAGATATTGGGAATGGGCAGCAGAATTGTTCCGCTGACTCCTGATGAATCGAATGAGTTCTCGTCAGGAAATGCTGCTTCGAAAAATCAGAGCAGGACGCAGAAACGTACTGCAAGGAAGGGATATGACCGGTATCAGTTGAGGCGTCAGGCATTGACAGTCAAACTCAGGGAACTGGGCATGTTGCCGGATGAAGCATTGATAAAACTTCCGGTTATGGACTTGTGGACACTTCGTGCGCGTGCTGCAACTCCTGGAGAGAAATTGTCGTTGGCAGAAATCGGCAGGGTGCTGTATCATCTTAATCAGAAGCGCGGCTACAGACATTCTAAGCAGGATGATTCTGCTGACAAGACGCAACGTGACTATGTTCAGGCTGTGAATAAACGCTTTCAGGAAATCAAGAATGAAGGTCTTACGATAGGTCAGCATTTTGCCGTAAAACTTAAGGAAAGCGAAGTAATCACAGATAAGGGTGCGTTCTATAATTATCGCATAAAAGAGCAGGTCTTTCCTCGTGCTGCATATGTTGAGGAGTTCGACAGGATAATCCAGTGTCAGAGGGAATTCTATCCTGAAGTGTTGACGGAGGCAAATGTCAATGAAATCAGAAATGAGATAATTTACTACCAGCGACCACTGAAATCGTGCAAGCATCTTGTGTCTGTATGCGAATTTATGCAACGCGAACTGTTTGATGCTGAGCATAATCCTATAAGAAACGGGAAGGGTGAAATAGTTGTTGCGGGACCTAAATGCGCTCCGAAATCTTCTCCTCTGGCCCAGGTCTGCAAAATTTGGGAGGAGGTAAACAATATCAGGATTACCAATAAGGAAAACGATGAGTATTTCATCAGCATTGATAATAAACATGAGATATTTGATTTTCTGAATACTCATGAAAAAATGAAGGCCGATGATTTGTTCAAGATTCTTGGCCTTGCAAAAAATAGCGGATGGTCAGCCGATAGGGCCATGAGTAAGGGTATGGTCGGAAATACTACGAGAGTTGCATTGATGAAGGCCTTGAAGGGAAGACGCGACATCGACGATATTCTTCGGTTTGATCTCAGGGAGGTGGAATCCAATCAGGTCAATTCTGATACTGGAGAGGTCTTGATGGAGATAAGTGCCGAATGTGAGAGTGAGCCGCTCTATAGGCTTTGGCATATAATTTATTCAATATCAGACAAAAATGAGCAGAAGGCTGCATTGGAGAAACAGTTTGGCATTACTGACGAGTCGATGCTGGAGTCGCTGTGCAGGATTGATTTTGTCAAGCAGGGTTATTCCAGCCGTTCGTTCAAGTTCATGAGAAAGATTCTTCCTTCTCTGATGGATGGTGCCAAATATAGCGAGGCTTGTGATGTCATAGGAATCAATCATTCGGACAGCATCACCAAGGCGGAGAATCAGACCAGGAAACTGTTGACGAAATTGCCTCAGTTGCAGAAGAATGAACTGCGTCAGCCTGTGGTTGAAAAGATTCTGAATCAGATGATTAATGTCGTCAATGCTGTCATTGACAAGTATGGCGCTATTGATGAGATTAGGGTTGAAATGGCTCGGGAACTGAAATTGAGCAAGGCTGGGCGAGAGTCTGCTGCAAATAATATCCGTACGAGGAAAAAGGCCAATGAGGAGATTGCTAAAAGAATTGAGGAATTGGGTCTGGTTCCCTCCAAGAACAAGATTCTTAAGTACAGATTGTGGGAAGAGTCAGGTAAGCGTTGCTTCTATTGTGGCCAGCCTGTGAGTGCGACTGAATTTCTCAACGGTTTGGATGTTGAGATTGAACATGTTGTCCCTAAATCTCTTCTGTTTGATGATTCTTTCTCGAATAAAGTCTGCGCTTGCCGTAAATGTAATGCGGAAAAGGGTAATGCCACTGCATTTGATTTCATGAAGGGACGTGGGGAGAATGCGTTTGAAGACTATTTGAAGCGTGTCGAGACGGCTTTTAAAGAGAATAAAATCAGCCAGACAAAGAGAAATAGGCTCCTTACTCCTGCCGACAAGATTCCGAAGGACTTCATTTCCAGACAATTGGTCCAGACTCAATATATTTCGAGAAAAGCGATGGAGATTCTGAATCAGGTTTGCCGGAATGTCTATTGCTCTAGTGGAGATGTAACTGCATATCTGCGTCGTATATGGGGGTATGATGAGATACTCCATTCTTTGGATTTGCCGAGATATCGTGAAGGTAATCTTACAGGGGATGTTACTTATGTGCATATGGGACAGACTCATACTGAAGAAAGGATAAAGGACTGGTCAAAACGTATGGACCACAGGCATCATGCCATCGATGCTCTGACAATCGCCTGCACGAGACAGAGTATTATTCAGAGGTTGAATACTTTGAATGCAAAGACTGCCATCGGTGAAGAACAAATGTCATTGGATAAATGGACATTGGCACAGGCTCATTTCAGTGTGGCTGATGTTGCCGACCATGTGGCAGATATTCTTGTTTCATTCAAGTCTGGCAAGAGGGTTACCACACTTGGTAAGAGGTATGTTTACAAGGCTGGGAGGCGTATTGTTGCTCAGGAAAATATCCTTGTGCCTAGGGGCGCTCTGAGTGAGGAAAGCGTTTACGGCAGAATCAAGAGCATAGAAGAGAAGGTTCCTGTAAAGAAGTTGTTCGAACGTGTGGATGATATTGTCAAACCGAGGATAAGGCATTTGATTCGTGAGCGTTTGGAGGCGTGTGGTGGAGATTGTTCGAAAGCGGTGTCGTCGCTCAAGAAATCACCGTTGTATCTGGATGAGGAAAATACGATTATGCTTGAGTATGGCAGCTGCTTCAAGCCGGAGTATGTCATAAAGTATTCTCTGAATTCTATCAAGGCTAAGGATGTTGCTTCGATTGTTGATAAATATATCCGGGAGGTTGTGACTGCGCGTCTTGCCGCTTTCGGTGATGATCCCAAAAAGGCATTTGCTGAGCCTTTATATGCAGATGAGGCTGGTAAAATTCAGATCAAGACTGTGAGATGTTATACCGGTTTGTCTCAGGTCGTGCCAGTCAAGAAAGATGCTGACGGAAATGATATTGGTTTTGTGAAGCCTGGTAATAATCACCATATTGCCATCTATAAGGATGCGGATGGAAAGTATCAGGAGAGTATTGTTACATTCCGCGATGCCGTTGAGCGCAAGAAGTATGGAATCCCCGTGGTTGTAAGGAATCCTGTTGAGGTTCTGGACACTGTCATTGACAAGAATGTTCCTGAGGATCTGGCTGGAGGGTTGCCTTCACCTGAATGGACGTTTGTTATGAGTATGCAGCAGAATGAGATGTTTGTGCTTGGAATGGGGGATGATGAGTTCAACGATGCGTTTGCCGGACGGGATTATAAGTCTTTGGGCGAGCATTTGTATAGGGTGCAGAAACTGGCAAGTTTATATTATGTTTTCAGAAGTCAGTATGAGACTAAATTAGATGATTCTAATAATGCATTAGCTATGAGAAAGTTTTATAGAGTTCGCAGTTTTAATGCTTTGTTTTCGTTGAATCCGCGCAAAGTTTCCATCAGCCTGCTTGGCGAAATTTCATTGAAAGATGATTAAGCGTTCTCTATACTTCGGAAATCCGGCATATCTATCATTGAAACTCAGGCAACTTGTCATAAAGAAGCCTGAGGTGAAGGGTGATATGCCTGATTTTGACGATGCAGGGACGTATAGAGAAGTCGTCAAGACTATTCCGATAGAGGATATCGGCCTGATTGTTCTGGACTGTCCGCAAATTACTGTCACTGAGGGACTTTTGGAAGCATTGCTGGAAAACAATTGCGCTGTGGTTACCTGTGACAAATCTCATCTTCCTGTAGGGTTGCTGCTGCCTTTGTATGGAAATAAGATTCAGGCTGAAAGATATCAGGAGCAAATCAATGCATCTTTGCCTCTGAAGAAGCAGATTTGGCAACAGACGGTTCAATGCAAGATCCGGAATCAGGCGGCCATGCTGAAGTACGTTACCGGACAAGAGGCCAAAAATATGTTGATTTGGGCGGATTCCGTGAAGAGTGGAGACGCCGACAATCTAGAAGGTCGTGCGGCGGCGTTTTATTGGAAATCGGTTTTCATTGATAATCCGAAATTTACGCGAAGCGATGATGATATTGTCAATGCAATGCTGAATTATGGCTATGCGATTGTCCGAGCGATTGTTGCTCGGGCGCTGGTGGGGGCTGGGCTTATTCCTACGGTCGGTGTGCATCATCATAATCGCTATGATGCATATTGTCTGGCTGATGATATAATGGAGCCTTACAGACCTTACGTGGACAGGCTCGTGATTGACATTGTCAATGCCGGTATTCCTGAGGAACTAGATGTCAATGTTAAGCGTGTCTTGCTGGAACTTCCTGTCAAAGAGGTGATTATAGACGGCATCCGTAGGCCGTTGATGCTGGCTGTGAGCCAGACGGTCAATTCTCTGCAGAAGTGTTTTTCTGGCAGTTCCCGTAAAGTCATATATCCTTCTATGTGATGGACAGGTTCAGCGAGTATAGAATTATGTGGGTTCTGGTTTTCTTCGATCTTCCTACTGATACCAAGAAAGAGAGGAAGAATGCAGCCCTCTTCAGAAAGCGTCTGATAGAGGACGGCTTCGTCATGTTCCAGTTCTCCATCTATATGCGCCACTGTCCGTCATCTGAGAATGCCCAGACTCATATTGCCCGTGTAAAGTCCTTTTTGCCTGATTATGGTCAGGTGGGCATATTGTGCATCACAGACAAGCAGTTCAGTAATATGGAGTTGTTTTCTGAACATAAGCCGAAAGAGTCGGAGGATATTTATATTCAGCTTGAACTCTTTTAGTTTACTTGAAGGTCTATGCATAATCAGTTGAAAAGCCCCACTCCATAGAGCAGGGCGTAGATGAAAAGTTCCAAAATGAAGCATAACCATCTTCTCGCATGCCACTGACATGGAAACGAAAGGCCTCGACAATATTTCTTTTAAAGTCTTTATTGTTGCAACGCATGTGATATTTCCATCTGCAGGAGGCGCTATTCCGCGTGGCGATATCCCTGAATCTTATTCCATTTGCCACGAGTGAAGTCAGGCACGAGGACAGGTTTGCTGCCATTCTCGATGGAAGCGGCGGACAGGTCACCGATGCAGGACCACTCTGCGGCATCATAAACATCCATGTCGAGCGGCTTGCCGTTTCTGAGGCACCATACCAGACGGTAATCCATGATGAAATCCATTCCGCCATGTCCGCCTACAGACTTTGCTTTCTCTTCGATATCCTTGACAATAGGACTCTGATACTTCTTCAGGAGTTCCTTATATACATCTCCGGAAACGAAAGTATGTGCAGAGAGGTTCTCGAAATCCACATCGCCGTTAATCTGCTCAGGTTCGAACGCGAATCCCGGACGAGGATACTTTTCCGCATATCCTTTCGTTCCGACGACCTGGTACATCCTGTCATAAGGACGCGGAGTATAGACATTGTGCTGAAGAAGGATGGTCTTGCCTTTGGCGGTATGAATCATTGTGGAAGTCTGGTCGCCATTCGCGAATGTCTCAGTTCCCATGTTCTTCTTGGCAATCTCCAAGCCTGAAACAGAAATGGTAGCCATCGATACCAGATAATCCATCCTGTCTCCGCGATGGATATCAAGTACCTGACAGTCAGGCCCTAAACCATGTGTAGCATAAACATCGCCAGCATGTGCCTGATTAAACGCCAGACGCCAGTTGTCATGATATTTGTCCCAGAATTCAGAAAGATTGTGAATATATGAGCCTTCCGCATGCAGCACCTCACCGAACAGTCCCTGCTGAACCATATTGAGAGTGGTAAGTTCATAGAAGTCATATACACAGTTTTCCAGCATCATGCAATGTCTGCGTGTCTGCTCGGACACATCGACCAGTTGCCAGCATTCAGTCACAGAAGTTGCCGCAGGCACCTCCACAGCGACATGTTTTCCATGCTGCATCGCGTACACTGACATTTCTACATGGCTGTCCCATGGGGTGCAGATATACACTAGATTTATGTCGTCACGCTCGCAAAGCTTTTTCCAACTATCTTCCCCGAAATATTCGGCAGCAGCAGGCTTCCCGGCGCTTTTCAGAATATCCTGTGACTTCTTTACGCGGTCTTCCTCCAGGTCGCAAAGCGCTACTGTACGGGTTCCGTCTATATGGGTGAAACGAGACACGGCACTCGGTCCTCTCATACCCAGTCCGATGAAACCGATTCTTACAGTGTCAATCGGATCCGCCGCAAACTGTAGCATATCTTGCTGACCAGCAGCCGGCTCAGGCTCATTGAACACAATGACGCCATCCTTGATCTTGTAATTTTTCCCATCCTTGCAGCAGTCTCCGCAGCCCCCGGACAATATTGCTGCCGCCAGAACTGTCAATGCCAAAAGTTTGTGTTTCATAATTATCTGATTGTTTGATTATTCTTCTATATTCATTAGTGTTTGGTTAAAAATCATACATGTCTTTGAAAATATTGGAAATCAGGTATTTACAAAGGTTTTTGGTGCGTGATGATTTGAGTTATTCTTTTGTGCCCTCCTCTTTACCTTCTTTGCGTCCTGCTACACGTCCCTCTTTGTGCCCTTCTTCTGTCCCTTCTTTAGCCCTTCTTCACGCCCGCTCTCATGTGCGTACTCAACCTGATTGTAAGTGCCACGTTCCGTATTCATGGCCTTAATGTAATTTATTCTGTTCGCGTCGTCAAGTTTAGCTGTCGCAACATCTTAGGAATCAATCCAGTTTAATTCAGAAATCTCCTTTTCTGTCAGACCTGTCAGTTCTGAAATTGTCTCAATGTCAATCCCTTTCTCCAACATTCTTTTAGCAATGTCGAAACTCTTCTGTTTTGCGCCTTTTGCGAGTCCTTCCTTTATGCCTTCTTCTTTACCTTCCTTGCGCCCTTCCTCTCGCCCGGTCTCATGCGCGTACTCGATCTGATTGTATGTGTCCCGCTCAGTATTCATGGCTTTAATGTAATTGATTCTGTCTTAGTCGTCAAGCTGGGCGAATTTCAGGATGATGTGAACTAATTGCTATGCATTGTTCAGTTCTTTCTTCAGCATGGAGACCTCTTCTTCTGAGAGACCGGTGGCCTGAGTGATAATCTCGCAAGAGGCCCCGAGTCGAATAAGATTCATCGCGATCTTCGATTGTCCCTCTTTGAGACCTTCTTCTTTGCCTTCCTTGTGTCCCTCTTCTCGTCCTTCCTCTCGTCCTTCCTCTCGCGCGTACTCGATCTGATTGTATGTGTCCCGTTCAGTATTCATGGCCTTAATGTAATTGATTCTGTCCTCGTTGTCAAGTTGGGCGAGTTCCGCCACATCAAAGAGCTTCGTGAATATCCT
>ULSA01068708.1_pt1 | contig 25407 bp, 14 predicted proteins | sample 1955951 | NCBI WGS metagenome assembly ULSA01 (sample SAMEA4835697, study PRJEB28245) | human gut metagenome | biome: gut microbiome; material: fecal sample | place: Denmark | collected 2008 | reverse complement strand
TAAAAATATAAAGTGGTGTCTACTTTTTGTTGACTAGTACATCAGTCTGACGATTTGGACCTTAGAGAGGTGTGATGCACAGAGAAAGTCCAAAAGGGGTGCCGAAGCATGTAGAATTGTTCTTTATAAGATACTTGTAAATAAATATTCAGCTTGCTATAATATGCAAGCGTATTTTGTATACACAGTTAAAACAAAACGATTGAAGTGTAGGAATACACAATCAGGGAGGAACTTAAGATGTTATCTATGAAAGAAGCGATAGAGAATTATGTGGAAGGTTGTGTTGGGAAGGTTGACTGTCCAGCATACAAGCTTTTTATGAAAGCCATACTTGCAGGAATGATGATTGCATTTGGCGCAGCCGGAAGCAGTGTGGCAGCACATGATATCGTCAATGTAGGAATTGCACGTCTGGTTGCAGGAGTTGTATTCCCAATGGGACTTATGATGGTTGTTATGACAGGTGCTGAGCTTTTCACGGGAGACTGTCTGGCAATTATGGCAACTGTACAGAAGAAACATACAGCACTTAAGCTTATACGAATGCTTGTTGTAGTATATCTGGGAAATCTTCTTGGCTCGTTAATGCTTACATGTATTGATTATGTAAGTGGGCAGTATAATTATTCATCGGGAATACTTGGTGCATATACAATTAAAGTAGCACTTGGAAAATGTAATCTTGATTTTACAACAGCACTTGCATCGGGAATATTATGTAACATACTTGTGTGTGCAGCAGTTATGCTTGCGGCACGTGCAAAGGATGTAACCGGAAAACTGTTATGTTGTTTTTTTATAATACTGCTTTTTGTTGTAAGCGGTTATGAGCATTGTGTTGCTAATATGTATTATGTACCTGCAGGAATGATAGCAAAACTTAATCCATTATATGTGAAAGATGCTATGGAGCAATATGGTTATACAGCACAGCAGCTTAGTACATTGAATATACCGAATTTTATATTTAATAATCTTATTCCTGTTACAATAGGTAATATTGTTGGAGGAATGGCATTCTTCGGAATACCGTTGATGTATATTAATGGTGTTGGTGGAAAGAAGGCGTGAGACATATCTTAAAGTATATGGATACGGATTGATGATTTAGAAGAAAATATATTATTACCTATGATTATTCCTTTAGAAACCATTAAAGCATAGGAAGATGTGCAGTAGAAGAATCACAGACGAACACAGACTTACGTATAATATGGACATGAACCAAAATCTGATAATATATTCCTGCAAGTTCCATTATGAAGATTAGCACCTGAAACATGGTGCTTTTTTCTTTACACAAAATCACATGGTTTCGGAGAATATTATATCGGTGGATAAAAATGTTATCATCTACTACGAAAAAATATGAACATAAAGGATGGGGCAAAATAGTGTATCGTCCAACCAGGTGATACATTTGCATCTGACAGCAACATGGTCGCAGAATATAGAGCAGAACCTATAAGAAGATATTATTTCTATTGCTTATAGGCAGAAATATTAGGATTTCTGCTCATAAAGCGCAGATTTCATTGTAAATACCTATAAATGATGGAAAACCACATTATCTATAGGCAATCTTTAGCTTTCTGGCAAGGATAATGTCTGATTCGAGAGAAGAATGTATAGAAAATACCTATAAGCTGTCAGAATATACGACTACCTATAGGTATCATGACAAAAAAATCAGACAAGACATTTCTTAATCAATAATAATATGCCTATAAATCTTGAAATATAGATATTCTTATAGGAAATGTTTAACAACATTATAGTGGATTTATACAATATATACTACTAAATCAGAGCCAGCACCCATACAGTTATCATCTTGAACGTTATTCAGTAACAGATTTCTTGGCAGAACAGCAAGTCTTAACCCGACATATGTCAATATGGATTTAATATCTTATGTTTCAGTTGGCATTGCGTGCACAATAATATTGCAACTCATATATATAAAGCTGAAGCGTAGAGCATAAGAAAACACCTCTTAATCAGCAATATACATTCTGATTAAGAGGTGTTTTTCTTCGTCCATTATTAGAAAGTATACTCATGGCGAGGGCAATAATAAAATGCCTGAAGCTGACTGTTACGGTTATAGGTAACTGTATAACAATCGGCTGGTGCATCAGCATAAGTCTCAGGATTAACTCTGATAGTTATTGTCTGTCTGTGAGACTGTCCACTGTTACCGTGTTCTGCACTGGTATTATCCTGTCCTACCCCTTTGAGATTACTGATAGTCTGGACTGGGTACACTTTTGAATTGCGAATAACTCCATTTGCTGCAATAATCCCTCCTTGGACCTTATTTCAAAATGTTACTTCTACATTATATATCGGTCAAACGTGTTATATTATTACATTGAATTTCTTTATAAAAATGTATGATAGAGGAAGATAATATGCATGATGATGGAGATGTTTATATGGGAGAATACAAGCCACCTTTTGCTATAAAACTCATGAAATGTGATGGATATATTAAAATAGGCTCATAAAATGTGATTACAGCGGGGAAATTCCCTCATAGTACTATAACAGAATAAAGATATATACAAAATGCCCCATTCCGAACTAATCCAGAGTGGGGCTTATCTTTATGCATAAGCAGTTAATGCTTAATTAATCAATTTCTTTTTTCTTAATTCTGTCAAGATAATCTTTAGTTTCTTTAGCAACCACACCGTTTAAAGCAACGAGTGCAATAAGGTTAGGAATAGCCATAAGACCGTTAAATATATCTGCAATTGTCCATACGGCAGATACAGTCATGTAAGGGCCGATGAATACGCAGAGGATATATATCCATCTGTATGCCTTGATGCATTTCTTCTTACCATTAGTAAGGTATTCAAGGCAGCGCTCAGAATAATAATCCCAGCCAAGAATAGTTGTAAATGCAAAGAATACGAGACATAACATAAGAATAAATGAAGCAACTCCATCAGGGAATGGAAGTCCTAACTGGAATGCTTTAGTTGTTACTGCAACACCTTCAAGTCCCATATCGTAAGCTCCTGTAAGAACAATTGCAATACCTGTAATTGAACAGATGATAATAGTATCAATAAAAGTAGCTGTCATAGATACAAGACCCTGACGTACAGGTTCATTGGTACGGGCAGCGGCAGCGGCAATAGGTGCACTACCAAGACCGGCCTCATTAGAGAAGATACCTCTTGCAATACCCTTCTGCATAGCTACAACCATGGCACCAAGGGCACCACCAGCAGCGGCCTTAAGACCAAATGCACTCTGCACAATTGTAAGGATGGCAGCAGGAACATCTGTAATATTAAATAAAATAATAAGAATACCTGCTAAAAAATATGTTGCAGCCATGAAAGGAACAATAACCTGAGCAACTTTAGAAATTCTCTGGATTCCACCAATAAGAACAAGAGCAACACAGAATGTAAGGATAAGACAGCTTATAACTACAGTCCATGAATATGTTCTTCCAAATAATGAAACAGTCCATGCGTTGTTAGAATCAAAGAAATTATTAACAGCAGAAGAGAGTCCATTCACCTGTGTAAATGTACCAATTCCTAAAAGACCAACGCCTATACCAAAGAAAGCAAATATCTTGGCAAGCCATTTCCACTTAGGTCCCATACCATGTTCAATGTAGTTAAAAGGACCACCAACAACATGACCGTCTTCGTCAACCTGTCTGAACTTAACTGCTAAGAGACACTCTGCGTACTTGGTAGCAGTACCAACTAAGGCAGCAAGCCACATCCAGAATAATGCACCAGGACCGCCTGAGACAATAGCAGTAGCAACACCTACGATATTACCTGTACCGATTGTTGCTGAAAGTGCTGTACATAGTGCTGCGAAACTGCTCACTTCACCATGCTTTCCATCAGTTTCGTCTTTGAAAATGTACTTAAAAGCACGTCCAAGATTAGTAAACTGAACACCCTTAAGTCTGATAGTAAGAAACAGACCAACTGAAAGTATAAGGACAATGAGTGGAATTCCCCAGACATATGCGTCAATAGTAACGAGAATAGTATTGATTTTACTAAACATATTATGTATTCTCCCTTTTTATAAAAAATTAAGATAAATTTTATCATAAAACAACATTTTTTTCAATTGAATACTGTTATTTCCTAATATAATAAATAATTTTGTTAAATGTTGCTTATTGACAAACTCTGTCAATTTATATATTATTGTTGAAAACGAAGGCGTTTTGCAGATAAAGCAAGACGCTTTTTTCCTTATTATTAAGGTAATATCCGGAAGATATAATCGGGAGAGACTGTGTAAAAATGCAGCGCCGAAGGTGACAGCGAAAACTCTCAGGCAAAAGGACCGGTTATGGACGGAACTCTGGAGAGCTGTAATTATCAGCACCGAAGAAGCAATTTCTAAGCATAGAGATGAGAAATATTGAGGCTGATTTGCTTGGGGAGAATCTTTCAGGTTTTTAACAGAGGCATAGGTGTATTAAAGTGCGCCTGTAGCCTCTTGTTTTTATGTAAAGATATATTAGGAAGGGAACTTCTTAGGAATTTTGATAAGGCAGGATTGCAAGGCACGAAAAGGCTAAAGCAAAGGAGAGAAACATTATGAAGACAGATATTGAAATTGCACAGGAAGCAGTAATGGAGCCAATTAAGAATGTTGCAGCCAGATGCGGCATAAGCGAGGATGATCTTGAATTATACGGAAAGTATAAGGCTAAGATATCAGATGAGTACATCAACAGTGTCAAAGACAATGAAGATGGAAAGTTAATTCTTGTTACAGCCATAAATCCAACTCCGGCAGGAGAGGGAAAGACAACAATTACTGTAGGGCTTGGAGAAGCATTTGGAAAGCTTGGCAAGAAGGCAGTTATAGCACTTCGTGAGCCATCACTTGGTCCATGTTTCGGTATCAAAGGTGGAGCAGCAGGTGGTGGATATGCACAGGTTGTTCCTATGGAAGAATTGAATCTGCATTTTACAGGCGATTTCCATGCAATCACATCAGCTAACAACTTATGTGCAGCACTTCTTGATAACCATATACAGCAGGGCAACGAACTTGGAATTGACCCAAGATGTGTTACATGGAAAAGATGTATGGATATGAACGACCGTGTTCTTAGAAATATAGTTGTAGGTCTTGGCTCTAAGGTTGACGGAACTGTAAGAGAAGATCATTTTGTTATCACAGTTGCGTCAGAGATTATGGCAGTATTATGTCTTGCAACAGATATGAAGGATTTAAAGGAAAGACTCGGCAAGATGGTAGTTGCTTACAATTATCAGGGACAGCCTGTTACAGCATCAGATATCAAGGCAGTAGGTTCAATGGCAGCTTTGTTAAAGGATGCATTAAAGCCTAACCTTATCCAGACACTTGAGCATACTCCAGCATTAGTACATGGTGGACCATTTGCTAATATCGCACATGGCTGTAATTCAGTAAGAGCAACTAAGACTGCACTCAAGATGGCAGATTATGTAATCACAGAGGCAGGATTTGGAGCAGATTTAGGTGCAGAGAAATTCTTTGATATAAAGTGCCGTAAGTCAGGCTTAAAGCCAGATGCAGTTGTATTAGTAGCAACAGTAAGAGCACTTAAGTACAACGGTGGAGTACCTAAGACAGAATTATCAGCAGAGAATCTTGACGCATTAAAGAAGGGAATCGTAAACCTTGAAAAGCATATTGAGAATCTTCAGAAATATGGTGTGCCTGTAGTTGTTACACTTAATGCGTTTGTATCAGATACACAGGCAGAATTAGATTATATACAGAAGTTCTGTGAAGATAAAGGCTGTGAATTCGCCCTTGCCAAGGTATGGGAAAAAGGTGGAGAAGGTGGAATTGAGCTTGCAGAAAAAGTTCTTAAGACACTTGAGACAAAGAAGAGCAATTTCCACTGCCTGTATGAAACAGACCAGCCGGTTAAAGCAAAGATTGAGACAATTGCTAAAGAAATATACGGCGCAGGAAGTGTTAATTATTCACCAGCAGCTAACAAGCAGATTGCACAGCTTGAACAGTTAGGATTTGGTAATCTTCCAATCTGTATGGCTAAGACACAGTATTCGCTTTCAGACGATCCAACATTACTTGGCCGTCCGGAAGGATTTGAGATGAATGTAAGAGAAGCATATGTATCAGCCGGTGCAGGCTTCATAGTAGTGCTTACAGGTTCAGTAATGACAATGCCAGGACTTTCAAAATCACCAGCGGCATATAATATAGATGTTAATGATGATGGGGTAATAACTGGGTTATTCTAGAAAAGTGACTCCCGGGAGTGGGAGGCAGGTGGTTGTGGGGTGTGGAATCTCTCCGGTAAACTGCACTGCATAATAATAAGCATTGAGTGTTTAGGTAATTATACCATCCGCTAACGATGTCTACGCACATCCATGTGCGAGACATCTCACACGCCATCCATGGCGTGTGTACGCTTTGGTTTACTTATGACTCAATGCTTTTATTATGCGCACAGTTTACAGTCGGAATACCGCACCCCACAAACCACATGCCTCCAAACTTCCGGGAGTTTTTCTACATAGGAGATGAGAATATCTCTCCCGCCCCAACCTTGCCAAAGGCGGGGCGGAGCAGTTGTCCGGTAAAGAAAAGCCCAGCCGTGTATATTAGTAAAATCAAAACCGTATGAAGACGCCGGCACTTGGTAAGCTGGGAAAGCTGCCACAAAGTGGTAGCAAATCCCAGCGAACCTAGTACCGCTGCGTCGGAATCCGAGCGGAAGCGTGTTTTGATTTTACTAATATACACGGCTGGGCGTGCTTTAGGGGAGCAACTTCCTACAACATAACCCCCGACTTCTCCTTACTTCTCTCAATCATATGATTCATCTTCTCAAATGGTTTCTGTAAGAACAATCCAATAATCAGCGAAACAACTATATATATTGAAAGAAATGCGAGGTTCTTAATGTAATCGTATCGGTACATTCCTGCTATACATTCTCTTAATGCATCCATTGAATATGGGAAGAGCAGGAACCGGTATATTATCTGGTATGCGTTAGGAAGTACTTCTATAGGGAATGTACCGCCTGAGCCGGCAACCTGTATAACGAGCAGGACAATTCCAAGTGCTTCACCGATATTTCCAAATGCAACAGTAAGGCTGTACATAAAGAAGGTGAATACGAAGCTTGAGAATGCACATGCAACCCAGTAAAGGAATGGGTGGTAACACTGGATTCCTATGTAGAGAAGATTTCCAAGTGTTATAAGCAGTGCCTGAAGCTGTCCTACTGCAAAGAAGATAAAATACCTTCCGAAGAATTTTTCATATCTCTTTGCATCTGCTGGAATGTCCGGAGCAGGATGCACAGGTGTGTGCATAATAGCAACAAGTATAAGTCCACCAAACCACAGTGCAAGTATTGTGTAGAATGGTGAAGCGCTTGTTCCATAGCTTTTAACAGCATATACCTGCTCTGTTGTTATATTTACAGGTGCAGAGAGAAAATCTCCCAAAGTATTGGCATCTGCATTTAACATCTCTGATAATAAACCATATGTATCCTGTTCAGTGATTGTGTTTAAGGTATTAATTGCGTTATCAAGCTTTGTCTCGAGGTCACTGAGAAGCTCTTTAGTCTGAGTGAGTGAGCCCGATGTAAGCTTAATTGCAGCAGACAGGTCTGCAACATCCATGTTCATGTCAGAATAAAGCTCTGTTAATGAACTCATAATGCTTTGAATCTGGGACATCTGGTTTGAAAGAGCAGATGATAATTCATTTAAAGATTCAGCGGAATTACCATTTACAAGTGCCTGTAAGGTTATTAACTGCTGCTGCTGTAACTGTAATTGTGTATAAACTTGCGGTGCAGCACTGTTTGAACTGCTGCTTATTGATGATGTAAGGTCAGTAATTGCAAGCATTGAGTTAAGAATTACATCGTATGTTGAAAGTGTAGTCCTTGCGGATGTAAGTCTGTTAATTACTGCATCCATAAGAGAACCGGTTTCTTTATCTGCATCTTTGATAACTGAGTCGCCAGTACCGGCAATCGTAGATACGATTGTATCTATAAATGTCTGGTTTACCTGCTGCTGAACTGCTGTTTTAGCCTTGTCTGTTATCTTAGGTGCAATAGCGTTTGCTTTCTGGTTACAGTAATATTTTAACTGAGGATGTTCCATGGAATCACTTAAGAAGCTTATAAGGTTCTTGGAAAAATTCTCTGGAACAACGAGGGCTGCATAATACTCACCGCTGTATACGCCTTCGATTGCTTCATCTGATGAAGCAACAAACTGCCAACCGATAGTGTTATTAGTTTTAAGTGCATCAATTATGGTGTCACCGACATTAAGCTCCGTTCCTTCAAGAGAAGTACCTTTGTCAACAGATACAACGGCAACTTTAATCCTGCTTGTGGAAGCCTGTCCATATGGATCCCAGTTTGACAGGATATTAAACCACGAATACAATGCAGGAATAACGGTAAGACCGATAATTACGCATAGTGCAATTACATTTGTTTTTATGTGGCGAAGGTCAGCCCGTATAATCTTAAATATATTTTTCATAACTGTACCTCACTTAAAAATGCTTTGATACTGTCTGTAAGAGAAGTATCAGCCTGTTTTTCCTTAATCTCAATATTGAGCTCATTGAGCTTTCTTGCGAGCTTGTCGTCAATATAATCAATAACTATAAGATAAGCACAGAATATAAAAAGCGAGATTACCCAAAGAAGCAGATAAACAACCTTAGCTGTATCCATGGTAAACATAAGCACCATGAATACTAAAGGAATAATCATCATACATCTTAAGCAGACCTTTTTCTTGTGCTGGTTCTTAGCGTGCATATTTTCTGCAAATGCTGTGATTTCCGCAATAACAACATCTATATTAAAATCATCATTTTGCATAAATTCATTTCTCCTTTACATAAAATGTGTTTCTTTCATACGGCGTTCGAAGAACTCGCGTACTTCAAGAAGTGACTTTCTGATTCCAAGTCCCAGAATAAGGGAAATAACAGCATAAGCGCATAATTTCACAAGAAATACAGCGTAATCACACTGATATAATCCGCTTATTGCCTCCCTCATGGCATTGATTGCATAAGGGAATGGGAAGTAAAGGTACACATTCTGGAAGAATTCAGGAAGAAGTTCTATTGGATAAGTTCCGCCTGAACCGGCAATCTGTAACACAATCATAACTACAGCGATAGCTTTTCCCAAATCACCAAATGTAAGAACAAGTGTATATATAAATAATGTAAATACAAAGCTTGCTATAGCGGCTGCAAGCCACAGCATGAATGGGTGGGTGCAGTCAATTTTTAAAATGTACAAATCACCAAGAACAACTACAAGAGCCTGAAGCTGTCCCATTGCAAGGAAGAGTAGTGCACGACCCATATATTTCTGATGTTCTGTGGCATCCTTGAATTCATCATCCTCATAGTCAACCTTTACTTTCATAAGGGCAACTAAAACAATTCCTCCAACCCAGAGAGCAAGTGTTGTATAGAAAGGTGTAACACTTGTTCCATAGTTAGTCTGCATATAGACGTAAATTTCTTCTACCTGTACAGGTTCTGACAGGAATGACGCTATTGACTGTGCGTCAGAGTTGATGAAATCCATTATCAGTTTATATGTAGAAGATGAACTTATATCTCCTACTGAACCAGATATGGTATCAAGTCTTTTGTTGAGTGAATCAAGTAATGTTTTTGTGCTTTCTAGAGTTGTATTAATATTTACAGATATATCACTCACACCAAGGAGCATCTGTGATATTCCGTTAATATTGTCTCCGGCACTGCTTATATTAGCTGCAAGGCTGCTTACGGCATTCTTAATGGAAGCCTTAAGAAGGTTAACATTAGTTCTTATTACAGTCTGCATAATTGTCTGGCTCTTCTGGAGCTCTGTGCGGCACTGTTCAACAACAGACTTGATTAACTGGTATTTTGCCTGAAGTGTTTCAGGTGAATCAGTAAGAATATTGGCACACTGCTGAACAAGGTTGTATGCGATATTCTCCATAGCGTTAACAGAAGCTAGAGCTGACTTTAGGGCGGTGATAACTGCCGGATCAATGCCATCTACTTTGCTGAGGGAATCAATAGCGTCTTCAAGAGCCTTATTCTGGTTTATAAGTTCCTTTAATTGTTCGTTGGCTTTACTAAGCTCAACGCCAGCCTGTCCGACATCAGTTATTGAAAGCTGTATAGCTTTATCAAGAGAATCAAGTGCACTGTCAGTTAATTCATTCATAGCTTTAAGCTGCGCATCAATCTGGTTTGCAATATCATCTGTGACATTATCAAGAGATTTATTGGCAATATCAGCAACATCAGTTGTTCCGGTAAGAACATCTTTAATCTGTGGAAGAACCTCCTGAAGCTTTGCAAGATTATCTGCCAGGTCTGAATTACTCTTAATAAACATGTCAATCATGGTATCGTAAGAATTAATATTGGCAGATACACTCTGTAAATCCTTAACTGTCTTTTCAATAATTGAAGGATCATTTTCAGCTATTTCGTTAAGTCCCTGCATAATAGTCTTAACACACACATCAATGAATTCGGAATTGATAGTGTTCTGAAGAGTGCTTTTTCCTGTATCTGTAATCTTGGAAGCAACAGCATTTTTCTTGGAATTCTCATAGTATGTAACTGTTGGTGGATTAAGACCATTGTCAAGGAAGTCATACAGGCTTCGTGAAAAGTCCTCACCAACAACGATAACGGCATAGTACTTCCCGGCATTCAGTTTATTCATGGCTTCATCTTTAGTTTCCGGAAAACGCCAGCCTAATTTATCATTCGAATGAAGCTGTTCAACAATCTGTTCTCCCATATTGATAGTGGAATCATCAGATTCAGAGTAGCCTTCATCTTCAGAAACAATAGCAATCTGGACAGACGCAGTGTTTGCGTAAGGATCCCAGTTGGAATATATGTTAAACCATGCGTAAAGCGATGGAATAAGGCACAGACCAAGCGCAATGGCTAAAGCCAGAATATTCCTGCTAAGACCTTTCAAATCTTTTTTGAAAATCTTAAATATCATAACATTCCTCAATTCTTTAATTATCGTTTAAAACTTATATGTATTTTACTTAAGAAACTGGGGAAAATCAATACAGAGAGGATAAATCAGACATATTTAATAAATTAAGAAAGGATACGGATTTATGAACATATTGTATTGTGGTGATAAACCAATGCAGAAGGGGATTCTTTTATCTTCAATGTCTCTTATTAAAAATGTGAATGAACCGTTAAATATATATATTCTCACGGTTGATTACAGGGAAAAAGGTATTAATTACAAGCCGGTTGATAAAGCATTTGCAAAATATCTGAAAGAAAAATTGAATAAATCGGACATTAAAGTAAATATCTTTCTTGTTGATGTTACAAGATATTTTGTTGAGGAGTTGCCGGAGGCAAATATGCAGAGCAGATTTACTGCGTGCTGTATGTTGCGCCTTTTTGCTGATAAGACAGATATTAAGGATAGAGTTCTTTATCTGGATACTGATGTGTTGTGCAGAAAAGATTTTAGGGATTTTTATTATCAGAATATGGATGGCATAGAGATTGCGGGAGTTTCTGATTATTATGGCAGATGGCTTTTCGGTGATGGCTACATTAATTCCGGAGTAATGCTTATGAATATGAGGATGATAAGACAGAACGGGCTTCTGGAAAAATGTCGTGAACAGTGCATAAGAAAGGAAATGTTTATGCCTGACCAGACGGCTGTTAATACATTTGCAACAAGAGTTAATCTGTGCGGACGAAAGTTTAATGACCAGAGGAGGCTGCATGACAACACTGTTTTTCAGCATTTTACAACTACCTTCCGGGTGTTTCCGGTGATAAGGACTGTTTCAGTCAAGCCGTGGGAGATTGATAAAATGCATAATATACTTGGGCTTCATGAATATGATGAGCTTCTGGATTCTTATAACAGGGAGCATGAAGAGTACATGGCAGTTTCACGTATTCCTGTGTTTTTCTCGATTAATGAACAGTACGCACCATATCTGGCAGTGTGCCTTAAATCGCTGGCTGCACATGTGGCTTGTGATGAGCGTTACCGCATTATTGTTATGTGCGATAATGTGAAGAATATTACGATGATTCAGCTTCGTAATGTGATAAAGGATTATGAAAACATAGATATTGAATTCGTTGATATAAGAAAGAAAATGTACGAATATTCTGAAAGCTTTGGACAGACAGTTACTGACAGGCAGGAAAACAGGCTTTATTCAGGCGAGTTTACACTGACGATATATTTCAGGTTATTTATTGCAGAGCTTTTTCCAGAGCTTAATAAAGCTGTGTATATTGACTCTGATATTGTAATAAATGATGACATTGCAAAGCTTTATTCAGTTGATATGGGAGATGCAATGTTTGGTGCAGTAAGAGATACATTTGCAGGAAAGAATACAATACTGGCTCATTACATTGAAAATGTAGTGGGAATAGAGCGGAATGAATATGTCAATTCAGGAGTGCTTCTTATGAACCTTGATAAGATAAGACAGGCTCATCTGGCAGACAGATTCTTAAAGCTTATGGCTGAATATCACTTTGACAGTGTTGCACCTGACCAGGATTATATTAATGCTATGTGTGCAAAAGAAATATATTTTCTTGATAAGGAATGGAATGTTATGCCTAACAAGGGCGGGGAGTATATAGCAAGACCGAAGCTGATACATTATAACCTGTTTGACAAGCCGTGGCATTACAGCGAGATTCCGTATGAGGAGTATTTCTGGCAGTATGCAGCGGAGTCGGGATTTTATCCGTTGCTGATTAAACAGCGCAAGCAGTATGGGGATAATGAAAGGAAAGCTGACCGTGAGAATTTAAAGAAGCTTCTTGCAAGGGCTGAGAATATTGCGGACGGTGATGGGGTTAAGTTTTCTGATGTTGTGGGAAGCAGATTTGTTGTGGATAGTGGTTTCGTTAAGGATAGCAGTGATGCTGCAAAATAAATTATGTCGGAGGAGATATGATTGGTGATAGGGAGCAGGTCTATGAAAATATTAGGACGGCTGTAAGCCTTAATCAGTTGAATTCAAAGGTTGAGCCGGGAGACCCTAAGCTGTTACGCGAAGATAAAGAAGCATTACTAAGACATTATATTGATTACCGCACAGCATATGGTTTTTGTGTGAAGAAATATATTGCAGAAGCTATATTTCATGCCGGGACTTCTGCGGTGGGGCTTATAACACAAGTTGACGGACTTGAGAATCTTTCTGGAATCAGAGGTCCTGCGATTGTAACATGCAATCATTTCAGCCCGTTAGACCCTGCAATTGTCAGGTTTGCAATGAGAAAAGCTGGATTCAGAAGAATAAGTATTGTTAATCAAGATTCTAACCTTGCAATGAAAGGTTTTGTCGGGTATATGCAAAAATATGCCGACACAATGCCCGTAAGCAGCCTGAAATGGTTTATGGAGACTGAGTTTCCTAATCAGATTAAGAATGCACTTGATGAAAACAAACTTGTGCTTATATATCCTGAGCAGGAAATGTGGTTTAATTATCGGAAGCCCCGCCCATGCAAAAGAGGTGCATATCTGTATGCGGTAAAGTTTAATGTGCCGGTGATTTCACTGTTTGTTGAACAGCAGGTTAAAAGTATACATTTGCACACATTCAGGGTACATGTCCTGCCAGTAATATATCCGGACAGACAGCTTGATGAAAGAACAGCAAGTTTAAGAATGCAGCACACAGACTATGAGCAGAAATGTGCTGCATATGTCATGGCATATGGAAAGAAACTGACTTACGATTTTGAAGAGGGCGATATTGTAGGAAGATAAAAGCATTTGACGCGGAAAGAATTGAAGTGTATATATATTTGAAGAAATTACAAAGATTGAGAGGAAAATGTATATGAAGATACATTCAGTGGCAGTACTTGGAGCAGGAGCAGTCGGCTCTTATGTTATATGGGGACTTTCAGAAAAGAAGGATATAAGTTTAAGCGTTATTGCAAAGGGCGAAAGAGCGGAAAGACTTAAGGCAGAAGGCTGTCTGATTAATGGAAAGACATACCACCCGGAGGTATTGACCCCAGAGGAAGCAAAAGGTGTTGACCTTCTTGTTGTATCATTAAAATACGGCGCACTTGCAGGTGCATTAGATGACATTAGGGAAGCCGTCGGTGAGAATACAATTGTCATGAGTCTTATGAATGGTGTTGACAGTGAAGAGATAATATCTACCAAGATAGATAAATCACATATCATTTATTCACTTATAAAGGTGGCGTCACACCGCGAAGGTAAGGAATATGTGTTCAATCCTGAGACTACAATAGGCATTATATATGGAGAGGAAACTGCACCATTTGAGAGTGAGAGAGTTGCGGCAATAAGAGATTTATTTGATGGAACAGGACTTAATTACAGAGTGACTGAACATATCAAAGAAGAGATATGGAGCAAGTATAGACTTAATATCTGTAACAATCTTCCACAGGCTATTATTGGAGCAGGTGTTGGCTGTTATACTGACAGTGAGCATATGAAAGCAATCAGCGAAGGATTACGTAAGGAGGTTGAAGCAGTAGCTCTTGCCAAAGGCATTGATATGAGCAGGTGTGCAGATAACTCAAGCCGAGGAAGCGCTGTTCCGCCAACAGCAAGATATTCAACACTGCAGGATATTGACGCTGGCAGACACACAGAGATAGATATGTTCTCCGGCGCAATGATGCGCATGGGGAAAGAACTTGGAATTGATACACCATATAATGAATATACATATCACATCATCAAGGCACTTGAAGAGAAGAATGATGGCATGTTTGATTATGATGAGAATAGTGAGGCTGTGACTTATTCTAAGTAGTGGCAGACGGATTTAGCAGGCATGTGGGGTACAAGACAGAAAATATAAGATATTAATCATGGCGCAGCCTTTTTAAGGGCTGCGCTTATTGCTTCTATAAAGACGGAATATGTATATCTGTTGGCTGAATCATAGGTTATGTTGGTTGTGCCGGCTTCCATGACTTTAGCAGCAACTTCATCAAATGAAGTTGTGAGCTTAGGGTACATAGTTGTGATTGATTCAGAAAGATTAACAAGCTCAATGCTGTTAATGTTAGAGGAATCAACTGTGACCTGGATATCAACGGGGTTGCCGTCTAACAGAATAGAGGCGGTATATACTCCGGGGCAGAATTTAGGAGCGTCGGCATTATCAAGGGGTGTCTCAATATTAGAAGAAGCAGAAGCATTTACAGTGCTGCTCTTAGGTTTAGTGGTATTCCTGGAATTATCAGAACTATTGCTGCCAAGACGGATAACAGCGAATATAATAAAAGCTATTATAATAGCAGCGATAACAGCTCCAATAAGGAGCTTTTTAAATGGAATAACAACAATTTTAGTCTGACTCATCACAAAGAAACCTGCCCTTCATATTCATTATTACAAAATATATGGTATGGAGTGGGAGATTATGATTAAAATGTGGTATATTAAATACAAATGTATTGGATAGTGTAAAATGGCACATTAAATTAATGCATAGCTTGAAAAACCTACTAAATTGTTAAATATGATGAAATGGTAGGTTTATGAAGAGGTGAATGATTATGAACAGTAAATTTATCAAAACATTTGCAGTAATAGTGATTATAGCGGCAGGCATGACAGCATGTGGACAAAAGAAAAATGTTACAACAGATGATGTATCAGGAAAAGAGATGGCGAACATACAGGAGACTGCAGCACAGGAAGTGACAGCACAGGAAATTATAACACAGGAGATTACAACCGAAAAAGAACCGGAAGATGACGAATATGTTCTTGTAAATAAATACATACCGGATATATATGTCGAATTGATGTATGCAACAGACAATAACTTTACAGGTGTCAGAATATATGATTTCACAGACGCATACCTTCGATACGGAACAGTTAAGAAGCTTGCAAATGTGCAGAAAGAACTGAAAGAACAGGGGTACAGCTTAAAGATTTGGGATGCATACAGACCGTTTGAGGCACAGCAGAAATTATGGGAAGTATATCCGGACCCTAACTATGTGGCAAATCCGGCTAACGGAATGAAAAAGCATAATATTGGAGGAACAGTGGATATTACAATGGTTGCTGCTGATGGAAGTGTTATATCAATGCCGACAGAATTTGATGATTTCTCTCTAAAAGCAGACAGGAATTATTCAGATATAGACAATGAAGAAGCTGTGAACAATGTTATGATTCTTCAGAATGCTATGGAAAATAACGGATTTACAGGCTATCAGGGAGAATGGTGGGACTATTCAGATACGGTGGAATATGAAGCGGTTGATTTCGAACCATGATGAGACATGATATGAAAAGGTGCATTATGGTAAAGCAAATGATGGTAAAGTCTATTATAGAAAGATTAGGGGAGTAACACATGTCATTACAATTAATTCTGGGAAGCTCAGGTGCGGGTAAATCGCACTATCTGTATACGCATATAATTGAAGAATCAATGAAGAATCCTGACAGGAATTATATAGTTGTTGTGCCGGAGCAGTACACTATGGCAATTCAGAAAAGACTGGTGTCCATGCATCCAAGAAAAGGAATACTTAATATAGATGTTGTGAGCTTTGAAAGGCTTGCGTATAAAGTATTTGAGGAAGTGGGTGAGAATAATCTTGAAGTCCTTGATGATACAGGAAAGAATCTGATTATTAAAAGAGTTTTAGAGCAGAACAAGGACAGATTAAAATATTTTGGAAGTAATCTGTCTAATACAGGATTTGTGTCAGAGATGAAGTCTGTTATATCGGAGATGCTTCAGTATGATATCAAGCCGGATGTTATGCAGGATGCGGCAGGTGCAGCATACAGTGATTCAGAGGGAAGTGCAGCACTTCAGTATAAGCTTGATGATATAGTACTTGTATATAACGCATTTGCAGAGTACATAGACAAGAATTATATAACTAAAGAAGAAATACTGGATAAATTATGCAGCAAGGTTACAGAGTCAGAGAAAATAAAGAATTGCGAGATAGTATTTGACGGATTCACAGGCTTTACTCCGGTTCAGTACAATTTAATGACAATTCTTTTATCAATGTGTCCGAAGATATATGTTTCTCTGACAATTGATGCATCTGAGCGTGAAAATTCAGTAAGAGGCAGGGAAGAACTTTTTTTCATGAGTAAGGACTGCGTATCAAAGCTTTATAAGATATGTGATGAAGAACATGTGAAAGTCCTTGAACCTGTGTATATTGCAGGAAAAGCAGTACCGGGAAAGAATGTAATTGTAAATGTTAATTCAAGATTTAAGAATTCAGAAGAACTGGATTTCCTGGAACAGAATCTTTTCAGAAACAATTCGGGAAGATTTAATAAGAAGACTGACAATATCGTTATATATGAGGGAGCTGTTGCCAAGGAAGAATTAACATTTGCAGCAGGAGAAATAATAAGACTTACAAGACTGTGTGGATACAGATATAACGAGATTGCGATAGTTACTGCGGACATGGATGGCTACGGCAAACTGGCGGCTAATATATTAAAGCAGAACGATATACCATATTTCTTAGATTACAAGCGCCATGTGACGGACAATCCATTCATTGCGGCAATTAACGGTGCACTTGGAATAATAGAGAATAATTACAGCTATGACAGCATATTAGGATTCCTAAGAACCGGAATGAGCGGAATGGAGCGCGAAGATATTGATCTGTTAGACAATTACTGTGTTGCAGTTGGAATCAGAGGCAGGGGAAAATGGCATGAACCATGGATAAGAAAGTTCAGGGGAACAGTCAATAATACTGACCTTGAGAAGCTTAATTCACTAAGAACAATGATAACGGATATGTTGGATCCATTGGAAGAAGTGCTTAAGTCAAAGGAATCTGATGTTGCAGATATGGTAAAGGCTCTTTACGAATTCCTTGTGCGTGAAGATATGGAGCAGAAGGTAAGTGTGCTTAATGACAGCGAGTACACTGGTGATGAATATGCGCAGTTATATAAGAAAGTTATAGAAGTATTAGATAAAATGTATGCCCTTCTTGGAAGCGAGAAGGTTGGTATTAAAGAATTTAACAAGATACTTGCGTCAGGATTTCAGGAGATTAAGATAGGACTTATTCCGCAGACCAATGACTGTGTTGTTATCGGAGATATAGAAAGAACCCGTCTTGACAATATCAAGGTCATGTTCTTTGTCGGAATCAATGACGGCAATGTACCTAAGAAGGCTGATTCAAGAAGCGTTCTGTCAGAAAGCGACAGGGAGTATCTTGAGGATAAGGGAATAGTTATGTCAGCTTCCGTGAGGGAGAAAGCATTTACACAGAGATTCTATCTGTATCTTATTATGACAAAGAGTGCGGAGAAGCTTTACATGTCATATGCGGTAAAAAACAGCGAGGGTGCGGCGCTGATGCCTTCATATATTATAAGAAGCATGAGAAAAATGTTTTCACATTGCCTTAAGTTATCTTACAAAGACACGGCACAGCAGAATTCATATGTGACAATACCGCGGGCGGCTAACAGCTTTGATAATACTGAAATTGCTGCAAATGTAGATGAGGATATTATTGATTCACTTACTGGCGGCAGGCTTGTCGGAAGCGTCACATCTTTTGAGAACTTTGCAGAGTGTCCATTGAGATATTACTTAAGGTATGGAGTTGATTTGAAGGAAAGGGAAGAATTCACATTTTCACCAGTAAACTTTGGCGTCGTACTGCATGCGGTTATCCGTGAGGTGTGCGACGAAATCAAGAAAAACGGTGAGTCGTACTATCTGATATCAGAGGAGAAGCGCCGCGAGATGGTAAAAAAAAGTGTTGCTGCAATTACTGACATATACCAGAACAGTATCCTTAAGGATTCAAGCCGTAATTCATTCATGATTAAGCGGATGGAAGACCTTGCAGACCGCACTGTATGGGCGATGGGTGAGCAGTTAAAATGTGGTGATTTCGTGCCATTTGTATTCGAGCATAAGTTCAATATGGAAGTCGGGGACGGAGACAGATTGCAGCTTATGAGCGGAACAATTGACCGCATTGACATATGCGAAAACGGCACAGATGTATATGTAAGAATTATCGATTACAAGACAGGAAAGAAGGATTTCAACATAGTAAAGACCTACTACGGAATTGATATCCAGCTTATGGTCTACATGGAAGCTGCAATGAAGCTTGTGGCGAAGATGCGTCCGGGTAAAAATGTGATTCCTGCCGGAGTGTTCTACTATAACATAAGTGACCCGATTGTATCTGCGACAACAGAGAGTGCAGAAGAGATAGAGGATAAGATTAAGGGTGAACTGCGTCTTAAAGGAATGGTTAATTCGGATAAGGATATTGCCGAGAAGATGGACAATACCGAGGGTACATCACTTAATATTCCGGTTAGCAGAAAGGCTGACGGCGGATTTGACTCACGAAGAAGCAAGGTGATGAATACAGAGCAGTTTAATATGCTTGGAAGATTCGTTGATGTAAGAGCCATTGATACCGCGGACAGAATTGTAGGTGGTGATATCAGGAGAAGTCCTTATAAAGACGGACAGTTTTCAAGCTGTGACAGATGTCCTTATGGGGCGGTGTGCGGATTTTCTGTGGATTTGCCAGGCTGCAATTACAGAAAATTAAAGAAATTCGATGATGAAGTATTATGGAATAATATAAAGGAAGGGGTTGATGAGAATGGAAAGAAAATGGACACCGGCGCAGAAGAACGCGATTGATACAAGAGACTGTAATGTGCTGGTTTCGGCGGCTGCCGGTTCAGGAAAGACTGCTGTTCTGGTAGAGCGAATTATTTCCATGATTACAGACCCTGACAAGAATATAGATATAGACAGGCTGGTTGTTGTTACATTTACAAAGGCGGCAGCAGCCCAGATGAAAGACAAGATAAGAAAAGCACTTGATTCAATGCTTGACGAGAATCCGGGGGATGTGAACCTTTTAAGACAGATAACACTGCTTAACAACGCACAGATAACAACGATAGACAGTTTCTGTCTATGGATAATCAGAAATCATTTTCCAGAGGTTAATCTGGATCCGGGGTTCAGGATAATGGACGAGGGTGAGAAGAAGCTTATTGAAAATGATGTGTTAGAAGATGTGCTTGAGGAATTCTATGCCGAAGCAGATGAAGAATTCTTTAATCTTGTTGATGCATTTGGCATGGGACGGGACGATTCAGGGCTTGTGAGCATTATAGATAAAATATACCGTTTTTCAAGAAGCAATCCGTGGATTGATGAGTGGTTTGACGAGTGCATGTTAGTTTATGATGATGAGACTTACGATAATCCTGCAATTAAGGAGCTGTATGATTCAATTAAAAATGCACTTTTCGATTACCGTGATAAATACAACAGATTAGTAGATATCTGTTCTGAGCCGGCAGGACCTGCAGCATATACAGGTGCTTTGCAGTCTGACCTGCTTGGAATTAATGAGATGATTAATTCACAGGATTTTGGAGAGCTTGGCAGAAGGATAAGAATATTTTCATTTGAAGCCCTGTCAAGAAAGAAGGATGCAGGAGCAGACCCGGATATTAAAGAATATGTCAAGGGGCAGCGAAAGTTGTTTAAAGATTACATAGGACGGCTTAATGATAAGATATTCTTGAAAGATGATGAGGGAATATTTGCAGACATGCAGGGGGCAAGCATCCAGATACGGACTTTACTTAAAGTGGCAAAGGTGTATGCCAAGCGTGTTTCAGAGGTGAAGCGAGAGAAGGGCATAATTGATTTTAATGACATGGAACATCTTGCACTTTCAATACTTGTAAAGAAAGAAGACGGAAAACTTGTATACACAGAGACTGCCGACAAGCTTGCGAACAGATTTGAAGAGATACTGATAGACGAGTATCAGGATTCCAATCAGCTGCAGGAGGTTATTCTTAATGCGGTGTCAAAGACGAGACTGTCCGGTGAGAATAACAATATATACATGGTTGGAGATGTAAAGCAGAGCATATACAAGTTCCGTCTTGCCTGCCCGGAGCTTTTCATAGAGAAGTACGATACATACGGCGAGACTGGCGATAATGTTAGAATTGAATTACAGAAGAATTTCCGAAGCCGGGAAAATGTACTTGAGTGTGCCAATGATGTGTTCAGTCATATCATGAATAAGAATTTTTCAGGAATCGGGTATGACGAATCTGTAAGGCTTAATGCGGGGTTTCCATATCCTGAATACAGTGACAGTAATTATGGTGATGAAGCCAACAAGAGTACAGATGTAATTCTTATATCTTCAGAGAATGAAGAAGAAGCTACGACAAGAGAGCTTGAGGCAGACAGGCTTGCAAAACTGATTGAGGGAATAGTTGCTTCTGGTGTAAATGTGTATGATTCAGATGAGAATATATACAGACCGGCAGAATACAGGGATATAGTAATTCTTACAAGGTCAGTTACAGGTTGGGCAGATACATTTGCAGATGCCCTGATGGACAGGGGGATACCGGCGTATACAGATTCGTCAACAGGATATTTCAGCGTGCGTGAGATACAGGTAATCTTAAGTATGCTTACAATAGTAGATAATCCGGTTCAGGAGATAAGCCTTGCGGCGGCAATGATGTCTTACTTTGGAGGATTTACGGCAGCGGAGCTTGGAATGGTGAGAAAGCTTGGCAGGGAGCATGCAGATAAGAATACACATAACAACCTGTATGAACATTTGAAAGCAGTTGCAGTGCTTGGCGGAGCAGATAAGATACAGGAGACGGATGTTAAGCAGCTGTCCGGCAAATGTGCGTTATTCCTTGCAAAGCTCACAGAATACCGAGACAAGAGCAGTGTTGAGTCACTATATGATCTGTGTTGGGAGATGATATATGATTCAGGCTACTACGATTATGTGGGAACAATGCCTGCCGGAACGCAGAGACAGGCTAACTTAAATGTCCTGCTGGAAAGAGCAGCGGGATATGGAAAGTCAAGCTATTCTGGTCTGTTTAATTTCTTAAGATATATTGAAAGACTTAAGAAGTTTGACGAAGATTTTGCAGAGGGGGCTGCCAGTCTTGATAATGAGAATCTTGTAAGAATTATGAGTATCCATAAGAGTAAAGGCCTTGAATTTCCTATTGTAATACTTGCTGGGGCGCATAAGAACATTAACTTTATGGATGCAACAGCACCGGTGCTTGTAGACCAGAACTTAGGAATTGCAGTTGATTATGTTGACCTTGAAAGAAGAACGAAGACACCTACTATTATTAAAGGTGCTATGGCAAGAAGAATTGTAAGAGAGTCGATAGCAGAGGAAGAGAGACTTCTCTATGTAGCAATGACAAGAGCAAGGGAAAAACTCATAATTACTGGAGTTGTAAAAGATGCAGACAAGACACTTGATAAATACAGGGGAAGGGCTGAGCAACTTGCAGCAGATGGGATGTTGTCTTTCGCAGACAGTGAGAATATAAAGAACTATCTTGATATGATAATGCCAGTGTGTCTTATAGATTCAGATAAATTGAAAGGCAGCTTTAAAGTGATGGTTGATGCCGGAGAGGATTCTTGGGCTGATGTGGATGAATCCGGGGAGATGGCTGGTGAAGCGAATGCTGTTAGAATCGGGGGACTGGCTGATGAAATTATGGAAGCTGTGTCTTATCCCTTATTAGAGGAGCTTCCGGAGTATGTTCCTGATGATAACGCAGCCGGAAGGATGAAGCTGACGGTTTCGCAGCTTAAGGCTATGCAGGCGGATGATGATTCAGAGGAAAATGCTTACATGGATGAATCTGTGAAGACAGCACTTAAAAAGGAAGAATGTGATGAGACAAACAGCATAATTCCAAAGTTCATAAGCGGTGAGGAAGTTAAGCTTGCTGCTAATGAGCGTGGTAGCGCATATCACAGGGTTATGGAATGTCTTGACTATTCAGTAAGTGTGAACCTTGATGGAGTTAAAGCAGATATTAACAGAATGTTAGAAACAGGCAAGATGAATGAATTACAGGTGAAAAGTGTCAATCCGTGGGATATATATACATTTGTACAATCAGATACAGGCAGGAGAGTTGCAAATGCGGTGAACTGTGGCAGTGTCAGAAGAGAACAGCCTTTTGTATTTGAGTACGAAGGACAGCTTATACAGGGTATAATTGACTTGTGTTTTGAAGAGGACGGAGAACTTGTGATTGTTGATTATAAGACTGACAGGGTTATGAAGGGCAAAGCGGGGGAAAAAGAGCTTGTCAAAAGATACGCAATCCAGCTTGATTACTATGCAAAAGCGCTGGAACAGCTTACCGGAAAAACTGTAAAAGAAAAAATTGTATATTCATTTACTTTAGGAAAAGAAATAATGTGTTAAAATTACGAAAAATTTTCTCTAACATGTAAAATGCGGTTGAAAATATTGTACAATAATGGTAATATAAACATGATTTGTGAATAAAACATATCAAATTTGCACAAAAATGTGCATAAAATGGAAAAGGAGAGGAAAAATGAAAAAGCAAGTAAAAAAGTTTATGAGTGCATTACTTGCATGTGTAATGGTGGCAGTGTCAGTTATAGTATTTGACATGAATCCAGTACATGCAGCTTCTGGCGCAATAACAGAAGCATCAGGCTGGCTTGAGACAGCATATGTTAAATGGACACCTGTAACAGGAGCTACAGGTTACAATGTATATGTTAAGTCTGCAAGTGCCTCAGATTCAGCTTATGTCCAGTTGGACGATGAGCTTATCAGAAAGTATCCATCTTACATGAGAGCGGATGCGGTAGGATTAAAAGCAGGCGATTATGTTATGAAGATTGTTCCGCTGAACAATGGCAAGGAGAATACATCAGCTGCTATCGTTTCAGATAAGCTTACTGTAAATGCACATGACAGAAGCGGATTTACATTTTCAAGTAATTCACCGGTAAAGAATGGTGTTGGTGCATATAATAACGATGGTACATTAAAGTCTAATGCATCTGTTCTTTATGTTACAGAAGCTAATAAGAATACAGTTAAGATGAAGATTGGTAACACAGAATATACAGGTGTAGCAGCTATTACACAGGCAATTAAGGCTAAGAGTAACTGCCAGCCAGTTGCTATCCGTATTATAGGTCAGGTTACATTAAGTGGACTTGCCTGCAAAGATGTATCATCAGCATATGCAATTGGTGTTAAGGGAGCAGCTAACGTAACATTTGAGGGTATTGGTGATGATGCTACTTTATATGGAGCAGGTGTGGCTGTATTCCAGTCAACAGGCATAGAAGTAAGAAACCTTGGTCTTATGAACTGGGGCGGTGGAAAAGACGGAGATGGTATATCTCTTAAGCAGTCACTTGGTGTATGGGTACATAACAACGATGTGTTCTATGGTGATGCTGGTTCAGATGGTGACCAGGCTAAGGGCGATGGCTCTATGGATTTAAAGGATAATTCTCAGTATGTGACAGTATCTTACAATCATTTCTGGGATTCAGGAAAGATGTCACTTTGTGGCATGAAGTCAGAGTCAGGTGAGAACTGGATTACATATCACCATAACTGGTTTGACCATTCTGATTCAAGACATCCTCGTATCAGAACAATGTCAGTTCATGTATATAATAACTACTATGATGGTAATTCTAAATATGGTGTAGGCGCTGCAAAGGATAGTGAGGCATTCGTAGAGGCTAACTATTTCAGAAACTGTAATTATCCAATGCTCAGTTCAATGCAGGGAAGTGATGTTCTTGCAGGCGGAATATTCTCAAGCGAGAATGGTGGTGTCATCAAGGCATACAACAACTATATGGAAGGTCAGAAGTCTGTTATATATGCTAATTCGGATGCTGGTACAACAACTGCAAGTGCAACTGATTTCGATGCATATCTTGCAACATCAAGAAGTGAAACAGTACCTTCAACTTATAAGGCAAAGCAGGGCGGAAAGACATATTCTAATTTTGATACTAAGGTTGATTTAGGTGTTGATACTGCTGATATTGATGCACCTGCAGATGTTCCTTCAATTGTAACTAAGTATGCAGGACGTATTATGGGCGGAGATTTCAAGTGGACATTTGATAACAGCGTTGATGATACAAGCCATTCACTTAACAAGCCTTTAAAGGATAAGCTTAATGCATACAAGACATCTCTTGTATCAGTAGGTGGTGGAAGCGTATCATCAGGAGAAAAGCATATACATAATTATGTAAGTACTATAACAAAGAAAGCTACATGTGCTGAAGAAGGAGAAATTACTTACACATGTACAGCTACTAATGGAACTTGCGATAAGAAGACATACACAGAAGTAGTTCCAAAGACAGCTCATACATATGGTGAATGGAAAGTAGTTAAAGAAGCAACAGAGACGGAAGAAGG
>ULSA01029674.1_pt1 | contig 27030 bp, 24 predicted proteins | sample 1955951 | NCBI WGS metagenome assembly ULSA01 (sample SAMEA4835697, study PRJEB28245) | human gut metagenome | biome: gut microbiome; material: fecal sample | place: Denmark | collected 2008 | reverse complement strand
CATCTCGTCAAAGCCGCCCTCGACAATCGAGTGGGAGTAAACGGATTCGTTGAGTGGTAGAAACCACAGCTTAATGAATATATATAGAAAAAGCAGCCAATGAGAATATTATTCCCGTTGGCTGCTTTTCTATTGTCTATTAACTCTTTATATAGATTTATGCAAATTTAAAATGCTATTTCAAATTTGCATAAAACATTCCTGCCAATGCAAGTGCTGATGTCCTTTTTCGTCTTTGACAGACGGCAAAACTATTTGCGTATCACCTTGTCGGTAACGGTTTTGCCGTTTGTGTAAGTCATTTTGCGGATGCTGATGCCACGTGAAGGCTCGCTTGTTTTGCTTCCGTCTAATGAGTAATATTCTATTTTCGCAATCTCGGATGACGTGGGAATGTCGTTTATGCCTGTTGATTTGAAGGCCGGATAGTATTCTTCTACGGCAGACTCGGCATTGGCATTGCCACCGCGCATAATATGTTCAACAAGCGAATTGCAGTACACTTCAAAGTTGCTGTACCATCCTTTGGTGTCTATTGTCTTCTGCTGTGCGTCGCTCTTGTCATTCGGATTGAGACCGTTCAGCGTTTCCCACTCGTCGGGAATGCCGTCGTCGTCAGTATCGAAACCACTCGGACGCGATTCTGAAGTAAGTTCTGGATAGCTTGCAGTCTTTGGTTCGGTCTTATCGGATGTAGGGTCATTGATGAAGTCGAGAATGCCTTTCGTCTTCGATGTCGCGAATGTCTCTCCTGAAGAATTGGTATATGCTACATCGCCATTATATGTGGTTGTTCCTGTTTTGGCTTCTTCAATGTTGCGGGTGTCCACTCCGTCGCGGCTCAGACTCGCTCCGCAGTATTGCAGAATTTTATTGTATGTAGTCTGGGCAGAGTGCGTTGTTATCTCTCCTGCATCTATGGGGGAGTCGAGCTTTAGCTTTACACAGTCTGTTCCACCAATATTTACGTACTCAACATTGCCATATCTGTGTTCCGTATCCTTGATATATTTCTCTCCGTTCTGCGTGGTGAGTCCGTCATCGTATATTACGCCCGACCAGTCGTAGTTCTCCTTCGTTGAGGCTGCAGTTACATAGTTGCCCTTTATGTAGTATCTGCTTGCATAACCAGAGAAAGGATTGTCGCCGCCATTCGTAGCGTCAGACACCGAAACCTGCGTAACTCTTGTCTTGTTCTTTGTACCCGGACCAGCTTTGTAGTAGTTGTTTATCATGTTTATGTAACCGCCGCCCGGTCCTCCGTAGCATCCGTTGCCGTTGCCCCAGTTATATATAACGCAGTTGCGGAAGTCGACTCGCTCCGCCTGTATAGAGTTTTCGTATTTGTTTTTGTCATATCCTTCCCAGTTATAGCGTGCGCCGTTGAAGCGTGGGGCACGGTTCTGCACGTGTGCTATGAAGTTATGATGGAAAGACGCACCCTTGCCGCCCCATATTCCGCCATAGCTGTGTGCGCCTTTTGTGTGTCCCGGATTTGCCAGTCCTTCGGTGACGTTGCACCATTGCATTGTGAAGTTCGCGTTGTCATAAAACGAGGCTACTTCGTCTATGCTCCATGAGAACGAGCAGTGGTCTAATATTATGTTCTTGTGCTCGCGTCCCCATGCGGCATCGGCTCCATCGTTCACGTCTTCTACTTGTGAGCGGCGGCAACGTATGAACCGCATGATGATGTTGTCGCCGTTTATTCTTACAGAGTAGTACCGTAGGGTTATGCCCTGTCCCGGTGCCGTCTGTCCGGCTATTGTCGTGTTTGACGGGATGGTAAGTTCTTTGTGCAAGTCGATATATCCGCTTACGTCAAAGACGATTGTGCGCGGTCCTGATTGCGACAATGCCCAGCGCAACGACCCCTTGTTCGTGTCATCATTAAGATTTGTAACGTGATAAACTTTTGTTGTTCCGTCTGAGGCTCTGCCTCCGGTTACGTATCGTCCAAAGCCCTCAGCTCCGGGAAATGCCGGAACATCTGTTGACTGTGCCATTGCGGCCGATGTGAATGCAATGGCTGCAATGAATGCAAATAATTTTCGTTTCATTTGTTTTTAAGTATGTTTTTTAAAAAAGTAGTAGAGTCTGTTCTTTCCTCGGCTTGACTGCGCTGCCGATTGCCTTGATGCCGCTTCCGGCTTAGAAGCTGAGAATGCGGCGTGCACCGATATATCGTCTTATGTAATATGACGAGTTATTGAATTTGTCAACTTTAATTCCGCTGCGACTTGCGTGTACGAACTTAAAGTCACCCTGTCCGTCAGCCGCAGTGACGATTCCTACGTGGCCTACGGTGCGTCCTCCGCGCGACCCGCTGAAGAACACAAGGTCGCCCGCACGCAGTTCCTCTCGGTTTATGGATATACCTTGAGTATATTGCGCTCTTGAACAACGATGAAGTCCAATCTTCAAGTTGCGATAAACGAAACTCGTGAAGCCCGAGCAGTCGAATGCGTAAGGGCCTGTCATACCTATGCGATAAGGGCGGCCGAGGTATTTCAAGGCTGTTCCCACAATCTCGTCGCCCGTAACGCTGAACAGCGCTTCAAGTTCTTCGTTCTCGGATATATACGGCATACCCTCATCGGACATTTCCATGTCCTCAGGCAGCAAGTCATCTACGTCGTCATTATCGGTTGTTGCGTTGGCAACAGTAATTGCAAATGTGAAAAATATAGTTGCTATAAACTTGTAAAAATTCATTATATTAAGTTTTTTACTACTGCTTTATTTTACGATTTTGCAAATATACTAAAAATAGTATGTATAGGGAAATGTGTTTTACATCTTTTTATTTGCTTGATGATAAAGTAATTACTTAATGTGATATGAGCTAAATGCAAGTTTTCAGGTAGTTACGGCAGAATAATTTTGCGATGGCTAAAGTTTTACTTTTATATTTTTTTAATAACTTTTTTATATAAACAGAAAGGGCCTCTTAGCTTCCGATGGGAATAAACCGCCCCATAATCCTTTCAAAAAATGGGGGAGGTTAAACTGAGAATTATAGAATAGCGTGATTGCAAATTATGCTTCAGCAGCCTCTTTAGTAACTGTCAAAAATCTTTACAAATGAGCGTTGAAAACTTGTGGATTTTGAAACAAAATATTCTTTGCTTGCAAATATTGCAAAATACAGCGTTTTAGGCGATTTCGACTTAATTCTTTGATAATCAATGCTTTATCCTGCTTTTTACTAAAAATGGCCGTTTTTGAGGGCGAAATAGACCTCGTTACATTGCAACGGAGGCTCCGTTAGACGCTAACGGAGGCACTTTGGGGCTTCAACGGAGGCTTCGTTGCACTCCAAAACGGCCTAAAACGCACTCTAAAAGTGCCACTTTTGAAAGCTAACAAACGTTAAATCGCGGAAAAATGGCATTTTCCTGTGTTTTCGGAAACGTCAAATTCTTATGAAAAAGTACTCTGATTTTTTGCAACGGAGGCACTTTTGGAATTTTGAGTCACGAATTTTGAGTTTGAAGTTGGAATTTTTGAGGTCGAAAAATGGGCAACAATGAGTAACGAGACCTATATTTAACGTTCGTTAGCGCGAAAGGGCTGGATTTTGAAGAGGCTAAATTTGGTAAATAATATTTACAAAATACTTGAAAATCTAACTGGAAATATTGTATTTTCTGTTCTTCGTTGTGCACTTGTTGTAGATGGTGGAATATCGCGAAAAGAGCGTTTAGTATATACAGTTATACCTTAATATGTTATGAATTTTAAGGGGGATGATTTTTTGGATCTTTTATTAATAATGTTAGGATGCAAAATAGTGCATATAACAAAAGAGCCCGGCAAATTGTCGGACCCTTTAATTATATAGCGTGTCTTATGTTTCGGTCGGCAACTTACTTCTGTTTCAGCAAATCGCGGATTTCAGTTAGCAATTTCTCCTCAGCAGATGGGGCAGGAGGTGCGGCCGGAGTTTCTTCCTTCTTCTTCTTCGCGATATTGTTGATAAGTTTCACGAGCATGAACACACAGAACGCAACGATGATGAAGTCGATGGAAGTCTGTATGAAGTTGCCGTAATTGATGGTTGCTGCAGGCATTTCCACTCCTGCAATCTTCTCGGCAGGCAGCGTAACCTTCAGGTCAGAGAAGTTAACTCCGCCAATCAGCCATCCGATAGGCGGCATCAGGATGTCGTCTACGATAGATGAGACGATTTTCCCGAATGCCCCTCCGATGATAACACCGACGGCCATATCAACCACATTTCCGCGTACTGCAAACTCTTTGAATTCTTTTATAAATCCCATTGTCCTTAGTTTTTTTATATTATTTAATAGTGATTATTTTGCTTTTCTCGTGCAAATATAGAAAATATTTTGTAACTTTGCGCACGAAATAAAAGGAAATGCTGTTTTCGGCGATGTCTTTGAATGTTTGAAAGCTGAATTTGATGCACCGTAAGAGCGTTTATAGTTAGGATAATAGTTTTAAGTAGGTATATATTAAACCCTTTAATAAAAATAAAGTAAAATGATTAAAATTGGTATTAACGGATTTGGCCGTATCGGTCGTTTCGTTTTCCGCGCTGCACAGACACGCGATGACATTCAGGTTGTAGGTATCAATGACCTTTGCCCGGTAGACTACTTGGCTTATATGCTGAAGTATGACACTATGCACGGTGCATTCCAGGGAACAATCGAGGCTGATGTTGAGAACAGCAAGCTGATTGTTAACGGTAAGGAAATCCGCGTAACAGCTGAGCGCAACCCTGCTGACTTGAAGTGGAACGAGGTTGAGGCTGAGTATGTTGTTGAGTCAACTGGTCTCTTCCTGACACAGGAGAAGGCACAGGCTCACATCGATGCTGGTGCTAAGTACGTAGTTATGTCAGCTCCTTCAAAGGATGCTACTCCTATGTTCGTTTGCGGTGTAAACTTTGACAAGTATGAGAAGGGTACACAGTTTGTTTCTAACGCATCTTGCACAACAAACTGCTTGGCTCCTATCGCTAAGGTTCTGAACGACAAGTTCGGTATCACAGACGGTCTTATGACTACTGTTCACTCTACAACAGCTACACAGAAGACTGTTGACGGACCTTCAATGAAGGACTGGCGTGGTGGTCGTGCTGCTTCTGGCAACATCATCCCTTCTTCTACTGGTGCTGCTAAGGCTGTAGGTAAGGTTATTCCTGAGCTGAACGGTAAGCTGACTGGTATGTCAATGCGTGTTCCTACTCTTGACGTTTCTGTTGTTGACTTGACAGTAAACCTCGCTAAGCCGGCTACATACGCTGAGATTTGCGCAGCTATGAAGGAAGCTTCTGAGGGTGAGTTGGCAGGTGTTCTGGGTTACACAGAGGATGCAGTTGTTTCTTCTGACTTCCTGGGCGACACTCGTACATCTATCTTCGACGCTAAGGCTGGTATCGCTTTGACTGATACTTTCGTTAAGGTAGTTTCTTGGTACGATAACGAGATCGGTTACTCTAACAAGGTTCTCGAGCTCATCGCACACATGAAGAAGGTTAACGGTTAATTCGTAACCATAAAACATAGTGGGGCTTGAACTTGTTTCGGGCCATGCGGCAAATTAACGGTCGCGCCACTGAATTTTTCCGGCATATATTTCAGCAATGAAATCTATGCCGGATTTTTTTGTTCCCGGCTTTTTGCTGTTATGAAATAAGAATTATGGGATGTGGGCAGGCTTCGTGTTCCTGTGTCGGAGTGATTCTTAAAGGCGTGAAAATAAAAAAGAGGTTATATCACAAACGCGTGATTATAACCTCTTGTATTATTAGACACTTTGATGTGTCGGTTGAGTTGGCCTATTCTGCTCCGCTGAGTTGCGCTGTCTGTACGTATGTGCGAGCTGCAAGTTCCTTGTCGAGCATATACTGGCCGTAGCCGTTGTCGCCAATCATTCTCAGTTTGTCGATGATGTTCTGAGCATTTTCCTCTTCCTCAACCTGCTCGTCGATGAACCATTTCAGCATACTCTGAGTTGCGAAATCATTCTCCTCAACTGCCAAAGCATACAGATTGTTGATAAGAGATGTAACCTTCTGCTCATGTTTCAGAGTCTCCTCGAACACTTCGAGTGTTGATTTCCACTCAGTGGGAACTGCATCAATAGGAGCGAGAGTTACGCGGCCGCCACGTGCTACGACGTAGTTGTAGAATATCTTTGCGTGGTCTTGCTCTTCCTTGAATTGAATTTCATACCAGTTTGCTGTACCTTCGCGACCCTCTGCGTGGCAGTATGCCGCCATTGAAAGATAAAGATAAGCTGACCAAAGTTCGGCATTGATTTGGGCATTGATAGCCTCTTCGATTTTCTTGTTCAACATTTTCTATTAGTTTTTTAAAGTTTAATACTGTTATCTATGTACGCAAAGGTATAGAGAATAATTCAAAAGCCCAAGATTTTGAGGTAAAAAATATTGCTTTTTATACTATATTATATATGAGGATGCTACAGATGAAAGTCTGACGGATATGGCGGGACGTTCTTTAGAAAAAGCGGCGGAGATTCCAAAAAGTCTATACTGTCGTGGCTAATTTCACGGATTTTATATAATTTTGCAGCAGGAAAGAGAATTGATATGAAATCGAATATATGCAATAATCAAAATCGCTACGACCATTATGTGGTGAAAAAGGAAGCGAATCTTTTGGATTGGCTTCTTGAGAATATCGGTAAAAGTAAGTCGAAGACCAAAGCTACGTTGCAGGGTAGGGGCATAAAGGTGAACGGAAAGGTTGTTACGCAATTTGATTTTATGCTGAAACCGGGCATGAAAGTGGCTGTGAGCCAGACAAAACGCAACAATCAGGGCTTTAAGAGCCGTTATGTGAAGATTGTTTATGAAGACCGCTATCTTGTTGTCGTGGAGAAGAATATCGGCATTTTGTCGATGGCGGCAGGCCATTCCTCGCTCAATGTGAAGTCGGTGCTTGATGATTATTTCCATAAATCACGTCAGACGTGTCGCGCCCATGTTGTTCATAGGCTTGACCGTGATACCAGCGGCCTGATGATATATGCTAAGGATATGCAGACGGAGCAGATTTTGGAGCACGAATGGCACGATATTGTCTACGATAGGCGTTATGTGGCCGTGGTTAGCGGGGAGATGGAAGATGATGAGGGAACTATCGCCAACTGGCTGAAAGACAATAAAGCATACGTTACCTATTCATCTCCGGTGGATAACGGGGGCAAATACGCGGTAACACATTTCCACACTCTCGACCGTACCACAGACCATTCGCTTGTGGAATACCGTCTGGAGACGGGCCGGAAGAATCAGATTCGCGTCCATTCTGCCGATATGGGACATCCAGTTTGTGGCGATATTAAGTATGGAAACGGCGACGACCCGGTGCATCGCCTGTGCCTGCACGCTTATGTCTTGTGCTTCTATCATCCGATAACGCATGAGCGTATGGAGTTTGAGAGCCAGATTCCGGCCGCTTTCCGACAATTATTTAAGTAGTTTTCCTTAGAATTAAATCGAATAATGAATAATTTTGAATATTATATAGGCGTACTTGCCGCAATAGTCATAGGCGTTTTTATTATAAAGAAAATCACAGGATGCCTTTTCCGCTTGATAGTCATTGTTGTGCTGATAGCCATTCTTGCTTATTTGGGATATAAGATGGGGTACATAGGCAATCCTGCAGATTGCTTTAAGATGTAAAAAACAGCTTTTTTCTTGAATATCAGCGACTCTCTTCATCGAACAGCCGGTCGAAAAACTTTCTCAATTCCTCAGGTTGGGCGATGATTTCGCGTATTTGTTTTAGCTTTTTAGCGTTGGGGGAGTTTGGAATCCAAAGTTTGATATATCCGTTTATCGAGTATTTATTGTCCATGTGAGTAAGGAATCTCTCCCACTGCTGCTCCCGGTTCATATCCGGATAGTGGTCGAGACCGAACTCAATGGTGCGCCTGAACACCATTTCCGGTTCCATATCACGGTCAGCCTCGGCCACAATCTTACCGTATATGCTTCTCGGAGCGTGAGATGCCGAAGCGCGATGGTCCTCTACGGCCTCCTTCATAATCTTTATTTGTTCTGGTGAAAACCATCTTTTCAGTCTTGCATCCGCCGTCAGAATCTTTCCGCTTGTGATGTGGTGTATCGCCCGAGGTCCCTCAAGCCCCAAGTCATGGTATGCTGCAATGGTGTATGCCATATTTATGTCAGCCCCGATTTCCTTTGCTATTTCAATCGAACGGCTTATGACCCGTGTTACGTGAGTCAGGTTATGAGCCTTGTCGAATTCGGTGTATCGGGGCAGCACCGATGTCTCCACAAACTCCATTAAATCGAGGCTGATATGTGCGTTGTTGTCTGTCATAAAGTTGGTTTATATTACAAAGATAGTGTTTTTCTTGCATACTTTTCGTATATAGGGCCACTTTTTCAAACTTATTGGTTAATTTTGTGGCTGCAAACAGATATATAACAGCAAATGGAAGTATTTATTAATGTGAGACAAAACAGCGCGCGCGCATGGTATCTTGCCGCCCGCCCTAAGACGTTGAGCGGTGCAGCAGTACCGGTTATGATTGGTGCGGCCTTAGCTTGGGCCGACATTGGCGTTGAAGGCTTTCGTGTGTTGCCTGCTGTCTTGTGTTTTTTGTTCGCGTTTATAATGCAGATTGATGCCAATTTCGTAAACGATTATTTTGATTGCGTGCGCGGAAATGACGATGAGACACGCCTCGGTCCGAAGCGAGCCTGCGCCCAAAAATGGGTAACGATGCGTGCTATGCGTATTGCAATAGCGTTCACCACCATACTGGCGTGTGCCGTTGGCTTGCCTTTAGTGCTTTATGGAGGTCTGACGATGATATTGGTAGGGGCGATATGCGTGCTGTTCTGCTTCCTCTACACCACAGTCCTCAGCTATCACGGCATGGGCGATGCTTTAGTGTTGGTATTCTTCGGTATCGTTCCTGTTACGATGACGTATTTCCTGCAAACCGAGACAGTGAGCCTAGAAGCCTTGCTGGCCTCCATTGCGTGCGGTATTGTCATTGATACGCTGCTGCTTGTGAATAACTATCGGGATATAGATAATGACAGGCGGAAAGGCAAAAACACACTCGTGGTGCGTCTCGGGGCGCAGCGTTCCCGTCGCTTGTATTTCTATTGCGGATATGTTGCCTGCATGATTGGTGGTATCTTCTATTTCAACGGCCATCATTTGGCGTTTGAATTGCCTATTATTTACATCCTGCTCCACACTCAAACCTACAATGAGATGATACGCATAAACAAAGGAGCGGCCTTGAACCGTGTACTTGGCAAGACCGCTCGCAATATGTTTGTTTATGGATTACTCGTCAGTTTGGGGCTTATTCTCTCGTAAGATTAGAGGAAAGAGGTTGAAGATTAGAGGTAAGAGAAATGCAAACTGCCCGTTTTATTACTCGGAGATAGTTCTCTGTGTAATAAAACGGGCAGTTATTATTTTACCGGTTCAATGTAGATGTAGCTTTTAGTTGAAGAAATTCCAACTCAAACCGAAACGTATAATTCTTTGATTTAGCGGGTAATGCGGCGTAAGGAAATACTCTCCGCCCTCGCTGTAATTCACGTGGCTCATCATAACGAAGAATCTCGTGTTCTTCAAGTGGAAGTTCGCGTAAGCGTTCACTATCGGATAAGCGCCCGTCTTTACGCGTATGTCAGGATTTTCCTGTACGGCATACTGTCCGAGAGCAGGGCTGTATTCCGGCGCATAATATTTAGAGAAGTATCTGACATCGGCTCCAAAATCGCATTTCAGCACTTTGGCAATCTTGAAACGGATGAATAGATTGCTGTAAATGTTCAATTTCGGCACGGCTATGACATCTTCCTTGCTCGAGGTCTGATAAGTCAGTTGGTTCTCCCAATTCAGTATTCCCAATCTGAAATCTTGGTTCAGCTGAACAGTGAATAGGTTTACGGCATCGCCACACTGTCGCGCTTCCACAGCGTTGTTTATGCGCATGAGGTTATCGCTGTTCTCGACGAGGTCGTATGACATACCCAAATAACTGTAATTCTTGACATTATCCACCGCCACGCGTAGTCTCGTGCGGGTTTTCTTTATGCTCAGTTGTCCCTCTATGCGTGTGTGAACGAGGTCGTCGAAGTTCTCGTTATCCCACCAAAAATGCTTCGATTGGTAATGGCTGTAATAGAACGACGACGGTTTCTTGTGGAAGAAGCCCCTTGCCGCCAGTTGCACAGTATCGCCGAAGAGTTTGAAATTCAGGTCGGCATCAGCGTCAATGTTTATCATTCCCGCATCTTCGCCGGCCACGCCGATTTCTCCAGTAACGTTATAGTGCAACAGTTTGCCGTCCCTTTTACGCAGTTGTCCGCCCACGGTAACGACATTTTCATTGAACGACTTATACGAACCATCGGTTTCCGGTAAAGAGAAATGGCGCAGTTCGTGAGTAGCGAACACCTTCAATCCGGCTTTTGCCCACTTGTTGAAGCCTTCGAGCAGAGCCACGGCAAACGTGTTCTTGAGCGCCCAATGACGTGTCTTGTCGTATATAGAGTCGCCCCCGAACTTACCGATGTTCTCGTATGTGTTGAGATAATAGTCTGTCGGCGTGTCGTATGCCTGATATATACGTCTGTAATTGTCGAATTTTGCAGTATGTATGAAGCTCGTAACGGGTACATACTCATCTTTCATCCATACCGTATCCTCCTTTTCCGTACTCTTGGCAGCAAGCAGACTGTCAGCAGCAGTTTTGCCGTCAACGATGATACGGCCGTTATCCGTTTTCGCATCCCGGCTTGGAGCTACTCCTATGATTTTAGCGTCGGCCGGCCTTCCTTTTGACTTAACTTCATTATCGTATTCTTCCTCGTCAAAGTCCTCGCCGTTTTCCATTGCCCTGCGCCTTGCTTTGTCTTTTGCCTCTTTAGCGTCCTGCTCTTTCTTGGCTTTGATAGCAAACTTGCGAGCCTCTATCTCGTCCTTTGTCATGGGCACTTTGCGCTTGAATCCGAGGCTGTATCGATGATTGAAGAAGATGTGCTGATTGTCGTTGCGGTTCCAGTTCTGTTGCAACACGGTGGGTATTTCCTCCTCGGTATAGCTCTCGTTGAAGCTCTCCGGATGCAAAATATAATCGTCATTGGCTATACCTCCGTTCTCGCTGACCTTCTGATGATTTGTAGACATGAGCAGGTGGGCCTGATAGCGGTCGCCGAGATACGAGCCGAAAAGAGTGTAATTGAAGTGAGAAGTATTCTGGTTTGAGTAATACCCGCGTCCGTAGATATAATCGAACTTCATTCCCAAGCCGAGTTTTTTGCCCGCATTAACGGCAAAAAGCGCCTTTAAGTGGTCTTCGCCGTTTGTTCTGCTGCCCGCCGTATTATATGAAATATTGGTTATAGGCGACAGGGTATTGGTGAAATGGAAGTCGCTTACCGGCGTTAAGAAAAAGTCGTAAGGGTCAGTAAAGAATGCGTTGGTAGCATCAATGCGGTCGATGAATATTCTGTTTATGCGTGGTGAACCGACATTGCCGAGTGTGTTGTATTCGCCACGTAGTCCCGTAGTGAAGATGGTATTCATGAACATGGGCGACAACGTGTCGGGCACGGCCTCACGCCTGTCGCCGAAACGCTCGTCAATGGTCCACACTTTCAGTCCGCGCGGTATCTCTTTGTGCCGGCTCTGAATACTGTCCGAGCGTCCGAAATTCTTGTCTTCCTGATATCCTGCGGCCGTGAATGTGCCGTCATCCCTTAACTGATTGAAATTTTGTGCGATGCCAAGCAGTGGCAATGCCGTTAAAAATAATAAAGTGGAGAGTCTATTCTTCATTTGTGTATAAATCGTAATGCACACTCAACAATCTTGAATGCCATTGAAACCAGTATTACTATCGTGCCTGAGAATTCGTCAGAGAAGAAGTAAATTCCCATTCCGACAATCGCGCCAATCATGAAGATGGCGTTCAGCCATTGTCTCAAATACATGATGCTGTCGCGTGCCGGCTTTGTGTGTCTGCCACGTGAGGGCCGCTCCCCGATGGGATTTCTCATGTCTTCTGTTGTCATATCCTTACCTATTATATAAATATGTGTACTTTCTTGTCCGTCTCCGGCATTCTGTTACAGTAGTTCCGCCTTTATCGTCTTGAACAGTTCGTTCTTGCGGTCGATGGTTTTCCTGCGGAATTTGCCCGACATTGGCAGCAGACGCGTATGCTTCTTGTTCACAGCGTTCTTGTCCGTTATCCACTCTTCGGCCTTGTAATAGTTGGTGTCCTTACCTTCACCGTAAACATAGCTGATGCGTTCCATTGTCAGTTTCACGTGTCCGTCCTCACAGTCTGCATTGAGTATGTAACTCATCTTGGCCCTGTCGAGCGAGAGGAATGTGGAGGTGAACACCAGCCATTCCTGCATTGTGGAAGCTATCTTGTGCTCCTGCTCGTTCACCAAAGCCACTTTGCTGCGTTCGAGTTGGTTCTCTTCCTTTGTCAACTTAGACATTATGCGCAACATCTCGTCGTAAATCTGCTGCACGTTTTTGCCCGGAACGTTTATGTCGCAAGTCCACTGCACCTTGCCGTCCACCTCCGGCACAGCTCCTACGGCAAGATAAACGTCGTTGTTCTTGTCGTCATCCTTTTTCTTTTCGGCTTTCTCCTGCGTTTCTGTTGCATTGTTCGGCTCTTCCACAATCACTGGAGCACTCCATGACGGGCTTTCTGTTGTTACCGTATTGACCGTTTCTTCTGCTACTTTTGTTGCCTGCTCAGCCTCTTTTGTAGCCTCCCGTGCTGCTTTCTCGGCTTCAGCCGCTGCTGCTTCAGCCGCCTTTTGTGCGGCTATGGCTGCTTCCTGAGCCGCTTTTGCAGCCTCAAGTGCGGCCTTTGCCTTAGCTTCTGCTTCTGCTTTCAGTGTTGCTACGCGATCTTGTGCGTCTGTTGTTGTCTGTGCCATAGCAGACAGTGGCAGGCACAATACTATGAGGATAAGTAATTTTTTCATATCGTTTGGCTTTTATATTTTATCTTACAAAAGTACAAAATATTAAGTTATCTGCCATATAATTAAGGATTATTTAACGAGTGTTTTCCTGCTTTCCGTGATAAAACGCAAAGAATGGTGATGCTCTATTTGTTTTTGCGATACGGAAAGACAGTCCGTAATTTTGTTACAGGGCTTTTGTAATCGCATTACAAGACCTCTGTAATCGTATACAAAGCCTCGGTAGCAAAACAATTCATTTCATTTCCAACTCCTTTTGCAGCCTGATAATCTCATCACGATATTGCGCCGCCTGTATGAAATCGAGTTCTTTTGCAGCCTTTTTCATGAGTTCCGTGGTGGCGGCAATACTCTTTTCGAGTTGCTGGCGCGTCATCCGTTCCACTATCGGGTCGGCGGCAAACATATATTCGTTGGTCTGCTCTACATACACAGATGCTTCTCCGCCGCCAAACTTTGGCGTGTTTCTCGCGACGGCATTAGTGTTTTCTGAGGCCGCATTGGCGTTTTGCGTTGGCAACGACCCCTTTATGTCCTTGATGATTTGCTGCGGCGTGATGCCGTGTTCCTCGTTGTATTTTAGCTGTTTCGTTCTTCTCCTGTCCGTTTCGTCAATGGTTCGCTGCATACTTTCCGTGATAGTGTCGGCATACATGATTACTTTTCCGTTGACATTTCGCGCAGCTCGTCCCGCCGTCTGCGTCAGACTTCTGTGGCTACGCAGGAATCCTTCCTTGTCGGCATCGAGTATTGCCACGAGCGAAACCTCCGGTAAGTCGAGTCCTTCACGCAATAAGTTCACGCCGACAAGCACGTCGAACAGTCCTGCACGCAGGTCGTTCATAATCTTCACGCGGTCGAGCGTGGCCACATCACTATGTATATAGTTAGCCCGTATGTCGTGGTTGAGCAGGTATTCCGTCAATTCCTCGGCCATACGCTTTGTCAGAGTCGTTACCAATACACGCTCGTCGCGCTCGCAGCGTTTCAGAATCTCATCCGTCAGGTCATCAATCTGGTTCTCGCTCGGGCGTACGTCAATAATCGGGTCGAGCAGTCCGGTAGGGCGGATAATCTGTTCCACTACCACGCCTTCGGCCTCTTCCAATTCATAATCGGCCGGGGTGGCAGATACGTATATCGTCTGATTGAGCATTTCGTGGAACTCCTCGAACTTTAATGGACGGTTGTCGAATGCTGCGGGAAGCCGGAAACCGAACTCCACGAGGTTCTTTTTGCGTGCCCGGTCGCCTCCATACATGGCTCCGATTTGTGGAATACTGACGTGGCTTTCATCTACAACAAGCAGAAAATCCTTAGGGAAGAAGTCGAGCAGGCAATACGGCCGCTGTCCCGGTTCGCGCCCGTCGAAGTAGCGCGAATAGTTCTCAATGCCCGAACAATGCCCCAGCTCCTTAATCATTTCCATATCATACTCCACGCGTTCCTTTATTCTCTGCGCCTTAATATTGTCGCCAAGCTCTTTGAAGAAGTCGATTTGCTTTACCAAATCATCCTGAATGTCATGTATGGCGCGTTCAGTCTGCTCCTTTGACGTAACGAAAAGGTTGGCCGGATATATTTCGTATTGCTCGAAGCTGCCGAGTTTGTGGAATGTTATAGAGTCCACTTCCTCTATGGTGTCAATCTCGTCGTCCCACCATGTTACTCGCAAAACGTTGTCGCTGTATGCCATTGCGATGTCGACGGTCTCGCCCTTCACGCGGAAATTGCCTCGTTGCAGGTCGATGTCGTTGCGGGTGTATAGTGCTTCTACGAGCTTTCGCAAGAACTCGTTGCGGTCTAAGATTTCTCCTTTCTTAATCTTTATTACGCTCGATGCCATCGTTGTAGGGCCTCCCATACCGTAAATGCATGATACTGATGAGACAACAACGACGTCGCGCCTGCCCGAAAGCAGTGCCGAAACGGCCGAGAGACGCAACCGGTCAATCTCTTCGTTGATGGCAAGGTCCTTTTCTATATATGTATCGGTAGTGGGAAGGTAGGCTTCCGGCTGGTAATAATCATAGTAAGAGACATAATATTCCACAGCATTTTCCGGGAAGAAAGACTTCATTTCTTCGTAAAGCTGGGCGGCAAGCGTCTTGTTGTGGCTTAGAATAAGTGTGGGCTTGTTCTGCTCAGCAATAACGTTTGCAACAGTAAAAGTCTTACCCGAGCCTGTAACTCCGAGCAAAACCTGTGCTTTATCGCCGCGATTCAGCCCGTCGGTCAACTGCCTTATGGCTTCCGGTTGGTCGCCTGTGGGTTTATATTTTGATGTCAGTTTGAAGTTCATTAATACTTAAAGATTAAAGTTTAATATCCAAAGATTAATGTTTGAAGATTTATGCCTGATGCCTGATACATTGATATTTAGGTTGCAAAATTACAAAAACTTCATGCTTTTCTTTCAAAAAATGCAGAAAAACGCTCAAAGATAATCTTTTAATAGTGATTTTTTGCTAAAAATAGGCTTTCCGTCTTTGTCGTTTATGGAATAATGTGTAATTTTGCAGTTCAATATAATATAAGGAATGAAGAAGGCTTTTTTTATTTCAATATGCGTAACGTTGCTCCTTTCGAGCTGCGCCCAAGAGTTCAATAAGGTTTACAAGACCACTGATTACGACTATAAATACGAGTATGCGAAGGAATGCTTTGCTAATGGAAAGTATAACCATGCGACCACTTTGCTGCTCGACCTCGTAACGATAGAGAAAGGAACAGACAACGCAGAGGAATGTTTGTATATGCTTGCAATGTCGGAATATTGCATACGCGACTATCAGCGTGCGGCAGAGACATTCAAGAAGTATTACCAGACCTATCCGCACGGACGCTATGCAGAGATGGCTTCATTCTATGTCGGCCAAAGTCTTTATATGAGTACGCCGGAGCCGCGCCTCGACCAGTCGCCTACTGTTGCTGCGATTTCTGCGTTTCAGGAGTATATGGACCTCTTCCCCGATGCCAAGTTGAAAGGTACGGCAGAGCAGCGTATGTTCAAATTGCAGGACAAACTTGTGATGAAAGAACTTCTTTCGGCGCGGTTATATTACAATCTCGGTACTTATTTCGGTAACTGCACCAGCGGTGGAAACAACTACGAGGCTTGTATTATAACAGCCCAGAACGCGCTTAATGATTTCCCTTACAGTACTTTGCGCGAGGATTTCTCGGTTCTCGTGATGAAAAGCAAGTACGAACTGGCCCAGATGAGCGTTGAGGAGAAACGTATGCAGCGCTTTCAGGATGCAGAGGACGAATGTTATGGATTTATCAATGAGTATCCGGACTCTAAAGAGAGAGCTACTGCCGAAAAGTATATCGCCAAGTGCAAGGAGATAACAAAGAACTGATTCTTTCGAAAATAGCAAATTACGAAATAATAAAACTGTAAATATAAATATGGATTACAAAAAGTCAAAAGCACCGGTAAACACCGTAACCCGTGACATAATGAGTCTTTGTGACGAGACAGACAACATCTACGAGAGTGTGGCTATCATCTCAAAGCGTGCCAACCAGATTGGTGTTGAGATAAAGCAAGACTTGAGCAAGAAACTTGCTGAGTTCGCTTCATACAATGATTCGCTCGATGAAGTGTTTGAGAACCGCGAGCAGATAGAGATTTCCCGTTACTACGAGAAACTGCCGAAGCCTACATTGCTTGCTACACAGGAGTTTATAGATGGTGATGTGTATTGGCGCGATCCGTCTAAGGATGAACAAAACGAATATTAATCATGATACAACGTAAGCAAACCGTATTTCTATTGTTGGCTCTTGTCGCGGTGGTCGTGTGCCTGATGATGCCTGTCGGGGCTTATGAACCGGCCGGGGTGGGGGCTTATTCGGAAATATCCAATTGGTTCTTGCATAATACTTCGACCGGCCGCACACAGTGGACACCGTTCAGCTTGATGCTGTTGCTCACCTGTCCGTTCACGCTTTGGGCCATCTTAGCTTACAATAAGCGTAAGTTGCAGGCGCGTTTGTGTGTTGTCAACATGGTGCTTGTATTGCTTTGGTATGCGATATACACATTTTATTATGTGATAACACCAGATGGAATGACTTTCCATATTTTCTTCGCAGCTTGCCTGCCACTTGTAGCATTTATTTTGTTTGTGATGGCAAGGATGGGCGTTAAGGCCGATGAGAAGCTGTTGCGCGATGCAGATAGAATAAGATAATCGGGCGAAACGAATACAGTAGTAATATATATATAATAAGGTATAAACAAAAAAGTGGTTGTGCAAGTTGCGCAACCACTTTTTTTATATCCGTGAATTATGTCTATCTTGGCAATTCTATTTGTGTTTTCAGGTCCTTTAAGCCCTTGTTGATAGCATCGTTAACCTTCTTCTTTTGGGCGTTTACAGCCTCTTCGGTTTTCTTTTTGTTCTCTTCTGCACGTTCTTTAGCTTTGTTTTCAGCAGCAGATTTTGCATTTTCAATGGCCTGGTCTACCGCATTCTTTGTTGCTTCCGGTGCGTTCTTGATTGCGGCAGCGGCCTCAGCAGCCTTTACCACAGCGTCAGCTCCTGTTGCTTTTGCATCACCGGCTTGCGACTTCAATGTTTCTATCACCAGAGTGGCTGGTGCGTTAGACAATGTTGATGCGAGACCCGCAGCTTTTTCTCCGGCTACTGCCTTAATCTGCTCAGCATTGTTTTTCAGATAATCTTGCAGTTGCTTGAGATAAGCCTCAGCCTTCTCCGGGTCGTTCTTTACGAGTTCTTGTACTTCTGTCTGGGCTTTGGTGAGTGCCTCTTTTACCTTTGAAGCATCCTTTTCCTCAAGTCTTCCTTTCAGTTCCTCTATTGCAGCCACAGCACCGGCTTTTACGGTCTCGTCGACTACGGTTGTCTCAGCAGAGTCAACTGCGTTCTCTGCGTTATTTTTCTGCTCATTTCCACAGCTTGCGAATGCGATAACGGCAAACGCAGCAACAGCGATAAATGCTTTTTTCATAATTACTTTATTTCTGTTATTTATTTATAAGGAGTAATTAGAGAATAATAAGGAATTATATCGGATAGTTCCTCATCCTTCTCTAATTATCTTTTTCTTACTTAATTGTCCTCGGCGAAGAGCGGATCCTCCGGCATTACCATTATAGGCTTCTGTTGTTCAGCCTTCAAGATATTCTCCGGCACGTACTTCTTGTCTACCACCAAACGGAAAGTGTACTCATTAAACCAGCGGTTAGACATTATGAGGCATCCCTTTTGTCCATAGCTTGCGCCCCAGGAGTTCTCCACTTTCCACTTCTTCGGGTTGCCCTGTTCGTCCAAATCCACAGCCGTAAGCGTCATGGCATGAGTCGAACCGCTGTCGAATGTCGCAATCCTGTCTGCTTTGTTCATCGGGAATGTGGTGTCGAGCAGCGAGCCGTAGTCAAAGTTCTCAGTGTCCAAGTATCCACGTTTGCGGTCTAATTGCTTGCCAACGTCGTAGCTTGAATACAATTTCGTACTGTCTTTCAGCGATGCGATAGCCATTTTCGCGATGTCCTCCATCGGCAGATTTATGTATTTCCAGTTGTGTCCGTCATAAGTATGGCGGTCATATTCCACCTCGTAAGTCTTGTAATAATCGCGCCGCGGGTCGTTCATCGCCATTATGAACGTGCCGTTTAGCGGTCCGCCGACCGTCTCTTTGTAGAATTCCAGCGGAGTATATTCCTTTGCCAGGCCTGTTGTCTTGCCCGACTTGTCCTTGAATGCGTATGTGAATGTCTTCACCGGCTCACCGAGTGTGCGGGCCAGCATTTTGTAGACCGTAGCCAGCATCTCCGTCTTGCGCTTCTCCACAGCTTTCGCGTTCTTTCCCTTGCTAACCATCTCGCGCAGCTCAAGGCCGTATTCCCTCAGTTTCGACGCGATGAGTTTTGCCATACGCGAAGTGTTCTCGGCAGAATAAGTCTCCGGTTGCACGCTCATCGGCACCAGTCCGTACTTCTCCGCCAAGTCAGCTACACCACAGAAAGTTCCCCCATCATTGATAGGGTTCTTAAAGAAGAATTGCACGCGCGTGTCATCTATCGGCTTTTTTGCATTGTCTATTGTGCCTTGAAGAAAGAGATTAGCCTTTTCCAGTTGGTCATAGAAGAACAGATAGGCTTGCGAAAACTCCACGTTGAGCGTATCCTTGTGGATGCGGGCAAATTTAGAGCGCAGTACGTTGAAGCCCGAGAACATCCAGCAGCGTCCCGAACTCTTTTGGTCGTGAATGCTTTGGCTCGGCGTTTCCACGCTGAAGTACGTGTCAATCTCGCCCTGGTTCTTGAAGTTTTTCGCCAAATTGTCGATGGAGTTAGACGCCATAGCGTTGAAAATTGCCCTGTCTCCCGCTTTGTTGGATTGCGCCGCCTCAATCTGTTGCAGCATATCCTTGCTTATTCCTCCACTTTTCGTCTGTGCGCTTGCCACGCTCATGGCCAGCAGGCATAAAGCCAATGTGATATTTCTTTTTCTCATTATATTATTAAATTATTTGATAGTTTTTCGTTAATAAGTTTCACCGATTGTGTTTTCGGACATAATCAGTGTTTGTCCTATTGCCTTAGAACACAGCTTATCTTCTACAAAGATAATGCAAACCGAGTGCAATAGAGCTTGCTTTGATTGCCGAGGTGCAGCTTATCTTCTACAAAGATATACTAAAAACTCGAATTAATCCTCCGTGAAATGATATTTTAGCATAGTTTAGGTAAAAAAGGAATAGATGTACAAAAAAGAGAAAATATACAGTCAAAAATCTTTACAAATAGCCGCTGAAAACTTGCTGTATTTTCTTTGAAATCTTCCGAGGTTGAAAATATCGCAAAATACGGCTTTTTATGCAATTTTGTAATAAACCTTTGATAATCAGAGTGTTATCTCTCTGTTTGGCAAAATTAGCCGTTTTAGATCACTTTTAAAGCCTCTTTATTTTGCAACGGAGGCTCCGTTAGACGCCAACGGAGCCACTTTTGGACTCTAAAACCTATCCCGTTGCACTTCAAAACGGCCTAAAACGGCCTCTAAAAGTGCCACTTTTGAACGTGAACGAACGTTAAATCGGGCGATTTTGCCATTTTTGCGTGTTTTTGGAGACCTCAATTTTTGACGAAAATTGGGTCTGATTTTTTCTAACGGAGGCACTTTTAGAATTTTGAGTTACGAATTTTGAATTAAAAATTGAATTTTTTGAGGTCGAAAAACGGTCGAAAATTTGTAACGGAGCCTATATTTAACGTTCGTTAGCACGAGAGAGTCGATTTTTGATTGTAAAGATTTCAGAAATAAAGTGTTTCAAAATACAGTTTTGTCAGAGGCAGTTTTTGTTCTAAAAATCCACATAAATGACGATTGCGAATATGGATTATTGATTATACCTTTGCAGTCGTTAATTCGGATAGAGATTTTAACGGCTGTCCGGGAAAGTGAGGATAATATATAATAAAGTGAGAGATAATATATAATAAGGTATATAATATAAATAAGGTGATATGAAAATAGCAGTGAGAGTGATAGTTCTGACAGTGGCAATAATAATGAGTTCGGGCGCGGCAGTGGCTGCGACGATTGTCGGCACGACGGCGGAAAAAGCAGGAAAAGAGATAACCGCGGTGACAGATTCATCTAAGGTGGTCGACCTCGATGAGGTTATCGTGGTTACGCAGCCGAAAGAGAGTTATACGCTGAGACGCCAACCGATGAGTTCGTCGGTGTTCACCGGCCGCGAACTGACAGCCCTGCGCGTTGAGGATGTGCGTAACCTGACCGCCTTTGTCCCCTCGTTTGTCATGCCGGAATACGGCTCGCGTCTCACGTCGGCGATATATATACGTGGCATCGGCTCGCGCATTAACAATCCGGCAGTGGGAATGTATCTCGACGGAATGCCCCTGTTGAGCAAGAGCGCGTTTAATATGCACAACTATCAGGTGGACAGAATCGACGTGCTGCGCGGTCCGCAGGGCACTCTCTACGGGCAGAACACCGAGGGTGGACTTGTGCGCGTCTACTCCAAGAACCCGATGGAATATCAGGGAACGGACGTGAAAATAGGTTTGGGAACGCATTTCCAGCGCACTGCCGAGGTGGCGCATTTCCATCGCCCCACTCAAAATCTCGCCTTTTCCGTGGCCACATTCTATGACGGCACAAACGGATATCTGAAAAATGCCGCTACCGGCGGGCGCGCGGATGACCGCAACGAGGCCGGTGCAAAGGCACGGCTGCTATACAAACCATCGGAGAAACTGACTGTTGACTATATCGCCGACTATCAATATACACGCCAGAACGGCTTCGCTTACGGATTGCTTGATACCGGGACAAACAGCGTTGCTGCGCCGGAGACGACACATCGGGGCAATTACCGGCGTAACATTTTCAATACCGGACTTAACATTGGTTTTCAGACCGACCGAATTCATTTCAATTCCATGACCACATATCAGTATCTTAACGACTATATGCTCATGGACAATGACTATCTCGCAGCCGATTATATGTGGCTTGAGGAGCGCCAGTTGCAAAATTCGCTCGCTCAGGAGTTCACACTGAAAGGCACGGTAGGCAGCAGATGGCGCCACACAAGCGGCGTCTTCTTCTCTTACCAATGGCTGAAAACCAACGCACCGGTGTATTTCGGCAGCAGCATGACGACACCTATCGCTATGGGAGTGGCAGCATCCATACGCAACGCGATAGTAAACTCGATGGCAGAAGGCATGATTGCCGGTGGAATGCCCCCGCAGGCGGCGCTGGCTCAGGCCCAGGCGGCAGTGGAACGGGCAGGCGGTGTGAGCGTTGGCATGGACATCCGTGTGCCGGGACTGTTCCATACGCCACAGTCGAACGTGGGAATATTCCATGAGTCGAATGTTGACATAGCGTCAAATCTTATGCTTACGCTCGGATTGCGGTATGACTATAACCACGTGAAGATAGACTATGATACTCAAGCACTTATGACCGTAGCAGCTAATGTGATGGGTAGGGAGGCCGTGAACACTCTTTCTTCGCAACTCACTCGCTCTACATCGAATGACTATAACCAGTTGCTGCCGAAGTTCGGACTCACTTATAAGTTGCCGAAAGACCATGGCAATGTCTATGCTACCGTAACAAAGGGATTCAGGGCTGGCGGATTCAACATCCAAATGTTCTCCGATGTGTTGCAGACGGAACTGATGGCGAACCGCGACCAGGCCATGCGTGGCGATTACGAAGTGCAGCATACCGACGAGGATTATGCTAACGTGAACAATACAATATCATATAAGCCCGAGGAAAGTTGGAATTATGAGGTGGGAACGCATTTGAATCTTTTCGGCGGGCGGGTGTATACGGATATTGCCGCCTACTATATGCAGGTGCGGAACCAGCAACTTTCGGTGATGGCCGGTACTTATGGCTTTGGGCGAATGATGGTGAATGCCGGCAAGAGCTACAGTTGTGGATTTGAGATTGCTCTACGCGGAAAAGAACTTGACAACCGCTTGTCGTGGTCGGCTAACTATGCCTATACGCGTTCCGTATTCCGCGACTATGAAGATGGCGTGAATGTAGGTGGCGAAGAGCAGACTATAGACTATTCGGGCAAGCGTGTCCCGTTTGTTCCTATGCACACTCTGGGTGCCGGACTGGCCTATACGATACCGTTCTCTCAGGGAATGTTAAGTTCGTTGACCATCGGTGCCGACCTTTCGGCGATGGGACGAATCTATTGGGATGAGGCCAACAGCTACTCGCAGCCGTTCTATGCCCTTCTTGGTGCGCACGTGGATGGCGTGTTTGGTGCAACAACGATTAGTTTGTGGGCAAAAAATATCACTGATACCGTCTTCAATACGTTTGCTATGGATAGCTCTGCCACTGGCTCAAGACATTATTTCGCGCAGCGTGGTATGCCGTTTATGGCTGGCGTAGAGGTGCGTTTGCATTTCTAAAAACGCTTGTCGGCAGCGGTGAATATTGCATAAATGCTTTTAATAAGCCGTAAGATGGCGCAAAAACAAATAATTTTCTTTTGTATTGCGTTCTATTTGTGCTATCTTTGCATAAGATAAACTTCGCCTCAGCAATTTAGAACAGTTTCTATTGCGTTCGGCTTGTATTATCTTTGCATATTATGAAAGAGATTAGTTGGGGCTTTATAGGGTGTGGAGAAGTCACGGAGAAGAAGTCCGGACCGGCTTTTAATGAGGTCGTGGGCTCTCATATCGAGGCGGTGATGAGCCGAAGCGAGAAGAAAGCGCGCTCGTATGCTGAGAGGCACGGGATACAGAAATGGTACACGGACGCGCAGGAGATTATCGATGATCCGGACGTGAACGCGATATATATAGCTACTCCGCCGGCTGCGCACGCTACTTATGCGATTATGGCAATGCGTGCGGGCAAGCCTGTTTATGTGGAGAAGCCTTTGGCCGCTACATACGATGACTGCGTCAGAATAAACCGTGTGAGTGGGCAGACGGGCGTTCCGTGCTTTGTGGCTTATTACCGGCGCTATTTGCCTTACTTCCAAAAAGTGAAGGAAATAATACGTAGCGGAAAGATTGGAAAAGTGATGACGTTCCAATTGCGCTTCTCTTGTCCGCCACGCGACTTGGATTATCATACAAAAGAGAAGCAGCCGTGGCGTTTGCAGACTAATATTTCGGGTGGAGGGTACTTCTATGACCTCGCACCCCATCAGCTTGATCTTCTTCAAGATTTCTTCGGCGTGATAACGCGGGCACATGGTTATTGTGTGAACCGCGGCGGGCTGTATGGTCCGGAAGACACTGTGAGCGCGGTGTTGCAGTTTGAGGACGGACTCAGCGGTAGCGGCTCGTGGTGCTTTGTTGGGCATGAAAGCGCGAAGGAGGATAGAATTGAGATTATCGGCGACAAAGGAACGCTCTCGTTTTCGGTCTATGACTATGCGCCAATCGTGATAAACACGAGCGAGGGCGAGCAGAGTTTCTGCATCCCTAATCCTCCATACGTGCAGTTGCCGATAATCAAATCGGTGATAGAGGATATGCAGGGGATTGGTATATGTACGTGTGACAGTGTCAGTGCAACGCCTACAAACTGGGTGATGGACAGAATCTTGGGTAAACTTTGATGTTTTTTGTCGGTGTGAGGTATAGTTGTATATTATATATATGTATGTCTTGTCTGGCATGGATAGTGCCGGAGCAGTCTGTCGCGTCTTGTATCGACAGCCTGCAAACCGACAGTGCCGCTACCGATACATATAAAGTTGAGTGGATGCGCCGTGATACGCTAAAGCGTGAAGGTTTCTTCAAGCGTGTCGGCAAGTCGCTCTATCATTTTGTAAAGGATTTCAACGACATCGACGAGAGTTATATCGAGCCGCAGAAGTATAATTTTACGGTAATGTTGCAGAGCGTTACGACTTACGAGATGTATGACCTCAAAACGAAAGACGGCAACAGTTATCGCTTTGCTCCGGAGGCGACAATGAAGATTGGTCCGTATGTGGGATGGCGTTGGGTGTTTCTCGGATATACGGTTGACGTGCGGCACATGAACCTTACGAACGGAGGCAAGACGCGTAAGGAGTATGACCTGAGCCTGTATAGTTCTATGTTGGGACTCGACCTTTATTATCGGGAGACAGGAGATAACTATAAATTGCGCAAGGCGACCATCGGCGAGGACATAAATACGGATGCTTTGAAGAATGTGCCGTTTGGCGGATTGACATCGAGCATCAAGGGCTTTAACATTTACTACATTATGAATCACCGACGTTTCTCTTACCCTGCGGCTTTCAGTCAGAGCACAGTGCAGCGCAAGAGTGCAGGTTCGGTGCTTTTGGGACTTGGTTATACGTATCATAAGTTGTCATTCGACTGGGAGAAACTGGCTCTGTTGGTTGAGGACCGGCTGGGAAAAGATGTCGCGGACGTGGCTATCGACAACAGTCTGCGTTTCGGAAAGATTGCATACACGGATATATCTTTCAGTGGCGGCTATGCCTATAACTGGGTATTTGCGCGTAATTGGCTGCTTGCGGGGTCGGTGTCGGCTGCTCTCGGCTATAAGCGTACAGTAGGAGACACGGATAAGGATTATCTGTCGTTCCGCGATTTCTCGTTCAAGAACTTCAATCTGGACGGCATCGGACGCTTCGGACTTGTATGGAATAATACGAAATGGTATGCCGGGGCGAGCTGCATAATTCATTCATATAATTATAGTAAGAGTCGTTTCTCCACGAACAATACGTTTGGTTCGCTGAATATATACGTCGGTTTTAATTTTGGAAAGAAAAGTCAGTATAGGAAATGAGAAGATACTTGATGATATTTATTGTGGCCGTCCATATTGCTGCGGCTTATGCCGGTAGCGGAACGGATTGCGGCTATGTTGTGATGTCGGATGATATGAAGGCTGATTCGGCTATCGCGGAGCGCATCATGGAGGCGGCTGCGGCCTTGCCGGATGGCGAGAGTGTTCCGCTTTTCATCGCACGCAGACTTATCGGAGTGCCATACGTTGGCCATACGCTTGATAGGGATAGTGTGGAGAGTCTTGTTGTAAACCTCCGTGAGCTTGATTGCATGACTTTGGTGGATAATGTTGTGGCCATGACAAAGTGCGTGGAGGAGGGCAGACGGACGTTTGCCGACTTCGTGCTGATGCTTGCTAAAGTGCGTTATAGGAACGGGGATGTGGCCTATGAGAACAGACTGCATTATTATCAGTGGTGGGTTACGGATAATGAGAGGATGGGTTTGGTTAAGGAAATAAATGCTCCAAACCCGCCGTTCAGTGCCGTTCAGACGCTGAAGATAAACTATATGAGTGAAAACAGCGACAGCTATGATATGCTGCGGGGAAACAGTGAGAGGGTGGTGGCGATTAAACGGTTGGAGGATGCGACCAACGGAACTAAAGTTTGCTATATTCCAAAGGCCGGTGTCGTCAATACAGATTTGCTGCGCAGCACCATTCACGATGGTGATATAATTGCTATCGTTACGGGAAAGTATAATTTGGATACAGCACATCTGGGCTTTGCCGTGTGGCATAAGGATGGCTTGCATCTGCTGAACGCGTCTTCGATACATAAGAAAGTGGTGGAGGAACCAATGACACTGTATCGGTATCTGCACCGGGCGAACAGTAGAATAGGTATTCGCATCGCGCAAGTCTTATAGATGTCGTGGCAGTCTTCTGGGGTGGAGAGGTCGGCTATTTAAGCCAATGACGAGACAAATAGAATGTATTGATAGAGATATGAGATATAATATAAAATGTGATGAGTGCGGAAAGACTTTCCTTGCGGAGTCTCAGACGTTTGGCAAAGTGAAATACCGTTGTCCATATTGTGGCAAGATTCTGACTTGCAAAATAGATTCTATGACGGGGAAACGGGTTAAAGCGCGTTTGGTTGTTCCTGTTACGGAGCGTTCACAAACCTTTGATAAAAACGGTAAACCGCTGCCTTTGGTGCCTGTTGTGGTGGAAAAGTCGGCTGTGGTAGCCCCGAAGACGCCTGCTGTGTTTACTTCGGATGGTGCTGCCAAGACTGAAGGTAAACAGTCTGACAAGCCTCAGGTTTCTTTCTTTAAGCGTTTGTGGCGAGGTCTTCTTTGGTTTTTGAGACATTCAAAAGCTTGTTTTTATTGGTCTTCCGACCGTATCAGCAGGTTTCGGGAGCGTTATGAGGATGCTGATTTGTGGTTATTCTTCGGTTTCAGCATCCTTTTCATTATCACCATAATACTTGGTCTTTTCGTATTTGCCGAACTTACCAAGTTGCTTGTCAGTGGACAATCATGGCTGTTTAAGATATATCTTCAGATAATACATTGGTAGAGGAACAGTCGCAGGCATTGGTGGGAAATTGCGTGAACAGATGTTCGCGCGATTTTATTTGGAACAAATTGACTCGCTTGTGTTTGCGAAACGAGTTATAAAATGAGTTATGATTGGGTGGTATTAAAATAAAAGGGGCTGTGTCGTAATTAAGTTTTTACGGCG
>ULSA01061673.1_pt1 | contig 28227 bp, 18 predicted proteins | sample 1955951 | NCBI WGS metagenome assembly ULSA01 (sample SAMEA4835697, study PRJEB28245) | human gut metagenome | biome: gut microbiome; material: fecal sample | place: Denmark | collected 2008 | reverse complement strand
TAGCCCCTCCGGCACTTCGTGCCACCTCCCCCAGCAGGGGAGACACGCCTTGCTAGGACGAATTGTGCAAGATGCAAGTTTGGCGCAACACGAAACAAGTTTGTTGAACAATCATGTGATTTTTTGCGCCAAACTAGAAAGATGCAAGCAAGACACGTGCAAAATCCAATAAATGGTCTTTGTGCGGTGTTGCCCTATATCAATTATACCTGTACTTTACAACATTGTCAAGGTATTTTTTCCAATAATTCCGCGGGAAAAGTTTTGAAAAAATCAGACGAAGCACTTGACAAATCACCGTAATTATGATAAAATAATAATGTTGTTATGCCGCTGTGGCGAAATCGGCAGACGCAAGGGACTTAAAATCCCTCGGTGGTGACACCGTACCGGTTCAAGTCCGGTCGCCCGCACCATGAAAAAAGCATTTGCGGTTGCAAATGCTTTTTTCAGTGAAATTCGTTCCTTTGGAACGAGTGAAATATCTTCGATGTGAAATATTTGCTCCGCAAATGTGAAATACGCCTGCGGCGCGTGGAGAACGAATTTTATTTCACATTGCGACGAAGGAGCAATATTTCACATTTGCCGTAAGGCAAACATTTCACATCCTGCGTCAGCAGGATATTTCACAGGAGTTATATTTATAAAACGCAGGCAATGTAGCTTTTAGACATTGTAGAAGCTATAAGCAGTATTTTTGCAGAGGATTGCAAATGCTTTTTTCAGTGAAATTCGTTCCGTCGGAACGAGTGAAATATCTTCGATGTGAAATATTTGCTCCGTAAATGTGAAATACGCCTGCGGCGTGTGAAATCGCTGCGGCGGTGAGGCTTTATTTCATTTCACTTGATGCGAAGCGTCAAATTTCACAATTTGCAGAGCAAATTATTTCACCGTGAGCGAAGCAAACAGCAACATTTCGAAGCGCAAGCGACATCATCGGGCGCACAGCGTCGGCGTCATTGAACAATGTTCGGATTTATGGTATACTGTCTATATAAACAGGTGATACGAATATAAAAGAAAAATAAACTTGCAGAATTATCTGTGACCTTCTCCGTTCAGATTATTAAACTTGTGAAAGGCCTGAAATAAAAGCACGAAACCGTGATTTCCAATCGGTTCGGCCGTTCCAGTATCTATTTCGGCGCGAACACCCGGAAGCCGGAGCCGATAGGGGAGTAATGCGTCCTAAAAGGCAGCGTCAATGCTTTAAATTGAAATTCTGACATGCTTTATCCCGATGCGGTTATGCACTGCATCGGGATTTTTCGCGCAATAATTTGTATTTTCCATCGTCCAACAAAAATCGAGCGGCCGCCGAAGCGACCGCTCTTTTCAGTGTTCCGAAAGATTAGCTTTCTTCTCTCTTCTTTTTCTTGCTGACAACAGTGCCTATTGCAGCACCGCCGCCGATTACCAGAGCCGCAGCCCAGAGGAGTACGTTAGTCGTATCACCTGTGTCGGGTACTTCGGTTGCGCCGGGCTTGTCAGACGTGCCGGGCTTGTCGGGTGTACCGGGCTTATCGGGTGTACCGGGCTTGTCGGGTGTACCGGGTTTGTCGGGCTTGTCGGGCTTCGGGATGTCGGGCAGTGTGGGCTTGTCGCCCTCGGTGCCGTCGGACTCGAATATGGCTTCGAGTATAACGTTCTCTGCGGGCATCTCGAATGTGGTAACGCTCTTGTTCTCTAACTTAACGCCGCCCTTGACGACCTTCCACTCCTTGAACTTGTAGCCGGGCTTCGCAATGGCAACGACCGTTACCTTTGTGCCTGCCTCGGAGTAAGGCGGATATGCAGCGCCGACGCCGTTTCCGTCAGTCTTGACCAATACGAAATGTATGTCGCGCTTAACGTTCATGTCGTCATCGTTCGGAGCGTCCTTGATTTCCGCAAAGATAGCCTTAACGGTTACATCCTCGTCGGGCATTACGAACTTGCCGTCCGTTATCTCGACGCTGCCTCTGATGACCTGCCACTCCTTGAGGCGGTAGCCGGGCTTGCCCTTAGCGGTAAGGGTTATCTCGGTGCCGGCGATAGCGGCGCTCGGAGTTGCGAAAGCTTCTTCGCCATTCTCGTCCTTGAGAACGATTATCTTGTGCTCTGCGGCGAATATGGCCTTAATTTCAACATCCTCGTCGGGCATTATGAACTTGTTATCCTTTATCTCGACGTTGCCCTTTATGACCTGCCACTCCTTGAAAGCATAGCCTTCCTTGGGGGTAGCGGTGAGGGTTATCTCTTCGCCGTTCAGAGCCTTTTCCTTGTCGGCGGAAGCGGTGCCGTTGCCGTCGGTTGTAACCTTGATGCTGCTCTCCTTGACGAAGATAACTCTGATAACAACATCTCTGTCGGGCATGATGAACTTGTCGCTCGCTATAGTGACCTTGTCGACGCCTTCTTCAACGACCTCTTCCCAACCGTAGAAGATCCAGCCGCTGTCGGGCTCTGCATGAAGGGTTATCTCCGTGCCCGCAACAGCGGTCTTGGGGACGGAATAGGTCTTGCCCTTGCCAACGGGGATTATCGTGATGCTGTGCTCCTCGGGGATTACCTCGGGGATTGCCTCGAAGATTGCCTTAACTTCAACGTCCTCGTCGGGCATGACAAACTTGTTGTCCGTTATCTCTATGCCGCCCTTTATGACCTGCCACTCCTTGAAGCGGAAGCCCTCCTTGGGAGCAGCGGTGAGGGTTATCTCGGTGTCTTTAACGGCTGCCTCTGCGGATGCGGATGCAGTGCCGTTTTCATCGGCCGTCACAGTGATGCTGTGCGTGATGGGATCGGTGTCGGGAGTCGCGGTCAATATCGGAAGCTTAAAGATAGCATAATATGTATATCCCATGTCGTTGGGGCTATACATGAGCAGATTCTCTGCCGCGCCGTAGCCTGTAAGATTGATATTCTCTTTCTTGAGTTTCGAAGCGTCATAGGTATCGAGAACATCGAACAGGCAGCACAGATAGTACTGCGTATCGGCCTCATAGACGGCGCTGCTGTCCGCGGGCACTCTCGAGCTGAACACCGAGCTGATGTTAGTCGGGTCGGTGCAGATGAAATAGCCGTTGCCGTAGCCGCTGTCCCATTTGATGCCGGCGTTGTAGGGGCTCTGAGTGACAGCAGTCTTTGCTATCTCTCTCTGATAGCCGTAGTAGAACATAGAGAAGTTGGCGACGGGGGCGGCTATATCCACCTTCCACAGATAGAAGCAGTCGAAAACCAGATCGGGATGAAACTGATCCTCTTGAGTGTAATTCAGCCTGATTCTGACAGTGGAGCCGGCATATGCGGAGAGGTCAACTTCAACGGTTTCCCACTCTGCGGACTCCTTGGAGTCTATTTCATGATACTGAATTCTTTCATACTCTTTGCCGGCTGCCGAGACATAAATACCAATGGTATCCCTTGCAAAGTTTCCGGTCATCATATGCCTAACTTCAAATGTGAGGAAGTACTTTTGATTGGATTCGAGCTGAAACTCGGGCAGCTCTAATGAGGACGGGACTGATACAGTATGAGAATACTCACCCTCGTAAAACACCATTTCAGATTGGTTATCCACACAAAGATATTTTTCACCGTGATGCGGAACCATGTTCTCGATGGTGGTGCTGTTGGCGGTGCAGACGTATGTTTTGGTCTTATCACCTTTTTTCCATCCTGACGGCAGATCCGTTGCCCCTGCTTCAAATCCTTCAAAGCTCTCGGACCAGACTGCATCGCATCCGGCGCGGGTGTGTTCGGGCGTTGTGCTGTCGGCAGAGACGATGACAATCATTCCGAACAGCATGAAGCAGCAGAGCATCATACTTAAAATGCGTTTTTTCATTTTGTTGTTCCTCCGATTTGTATTTTTGTTTCTCCCTCCTTTATTTCTTGGAAGGACTTTTTTACTCCGGCAAAAGCCGGTCTGACCTATGAGCTTTTACAGACCATATATCACCGCCCTTTTAAAACGCAAAAAACCGGGGACAGCGCAAAAATAGCCTGTCTCCGGCATAGTTCTGTTTATTTTGTTATGCAAAAAGACCTGTTGCTGCAGCAAAAGGGCAGAACGATTCACTCGGATCTCGCCGAGAAAAATATCCGTCCTGCCGTAGTCTGTCATCACAAGGTCCTCCGTCCGTTTTTTGGGGTGCCGCAACCCGCGGGGTAGGGGGTATCGAATGAAGCAGATTATGCATTTTGTACTATTCCGAATGTATTATACCATCTGTAACAGAAAAGCGCAAGCATTTTTGCAAAATCTATATATTGCCCTTTGTAATATCATCTTGCAACAAAAATCGAGCGGCCGCCGAAGCGACCGCTCTTTTTACTTTTGTTAGCGTGTCGGAAGATCAGAGATTAGTTCTCTTCCTTCTTCTTCTTGCTGACAACGACAGTGCTTATAGCAGCGCCGCCGCCGAGAACCATAGCAGCAACCCAAAGGAGAACATTGGTGTTATCTCCGGTGTCGGGTACTTCGGGAGCCTCGGGATTGCTGGGAGCCTCGGGATTGCTGGGAGCGTCGGGAGTGCTCGGAGTGCTGGGATCCTCGGGCTTGTTGGGCTTGTCGGGCTTCGGGAAATCAGGCTTCGGGATGTCGGGCAGGGTGGGCTTGTCGCCTTCGGTGCCGTCGGACTCGAATATAGCCTCAAGTATAACGTTCTCTGCGGGCATTACGAACGAAGCAATCTTCTTGTTCTCTAACTCAACGCCGCCCTTGACGACCTTCCACTCTTTGAACTTGTAGCCGGGCTTTGCAATGGCAACGACCGTTACCTTTGTGCCTGCCTCGGAGTAAGGCGGATATGCAACGCCTACGCCGTTTCCGTCAGTCTTGACCAATACGAAATGTATGTCGCGCTTAACGTTCATGTCGTCATCGTTCGGAGCGTCCTTGATTTCCGCAAAGATAGCCTTAACGGTGACATCCTCATCGGGCATAACGAACTTGTTGTCCTTTATCTCGACATTGCCTCTGATGACCTGCCACTCCTTGAAGTAGTAGCCGTCATTGCCCTTGGCGGTGAGAACTATCTCGGTGCCTGCGATAGCATCGGTTGCGGAAGCGGAAGCGGTGCCGTTCTTATCGGTCAGAACAACGATCTTGTGCTCTGCGGCGAATATGGCCTTAACTTCAACATCCTCGTCGGGCATTATGAACTTGTTGTCCTTTATCTCGACGTTGCCCTTTATGACCTGCCACTCCTTGAAGGCATAGCCTTCCTTGGGGGTAGCGGTGAGGGTTATCTCATCGCCGTTGACAGCCGTTGCCTTATCGGCGGAAGCTTCGCCGTTGCCGTCGGTGGTAACTTTGATAGCGCTCTCCTTGGAGAAGATAACCTCAATAACAACATCCTCGTCGGGCATGATGAACTTGTCGCTGGCGATTGTGATATCGCCCTCAACGACCTTCCAGCCTGCGAAGAAATAGCCGCTGTCGGGCTCTGCGGTAAGAACTATCTCAGTGCCGGCAATAGCAGTCTTGGGGTTGGAGTAAGCCTTGCCCATCTTGGAGGGCTTTACGGTGATCTTGTGCTCAACGGGGATCTTCTCGAAGACCGCATTGATAACAACGTCCGTGTCGGGCATAACGAACTTGTCGTCTGCTATCTCAATCTGACCCTCAACAACTTCCCACTTCAGGAATCTGAAGCCCTCGTTGGCTTCTGCGGTAAGGGTGATCTCCGTGCCTGCGACAGCGGTTTCCGCGGATGCGGTTGCAGTGCCGTTTTCGGTTGTAACGGTGATTGCGTGTGCAACGGGATCAACTTCGGGCTGATCGGGATCTGCGGAGACTGTGAAAACCAGTCCGAACAGCATGAGGCAGCAAAGCAGCATGCTTAAAATTCGTTTTTTCATTTTTTTGTTCCTCCGATTTGTTGTTTTTTTTAAAAGTTTTCCCCCGTGCGTTTTCGTGCGGAGGGAGTTGCCGTCCGGCTTGTCCGGCTCGGTAAGTTGCAGTTTTGTCTGCTACATATCACCGCCTTTTCAAAACGCAAAGACTCGGGACAGGATCTGAAAGCCCGACTCCTGCGAAGTTCTATTTATTTTTCTGTTATACAAAAAGACATAAATCGCAATAAAAGTACGAATACTTTTCGGATTGCACCGAAAAAACAATCGTCTCATATCCGGTTATTGCAGAGTCTTCCGTATGAACTTTTGGGCTGTACGCGGTTTGCGAAGCCTCGGCAAAAAAATAGAACAGCTTGTGTTTTTTTGTTATTTTACAAATATATTATATCATTTTGTAAAGGAAAGTGCAAGTGATTTAATAAAAACTATATACTTTGTTATAACACAGTTTATAAAATTTCCTTATATTTTAAGTTATATAATTCTTAGCGCCTCGAGCACCGATTTTTGATTTTCGAAGTTCGGAATTATCATGTCCGCGCCCGCGGAAATGAGCCTTGCGCGCTTCTTTTCGTCTATGCCGTCGCCGGTTTTTTCGTCCGTCGCCGCGCCGACCGCATAGCCGCCGAGCTTCGCCGTAAGCTCGATTTCGACGAACCCGTCGCCGAAGGTGACAAGCTCCTCGGGGTCGAGCTTCTGCTCATCTATCATATTCTTTATGACCGCCTCCTTCGAGCAGTCGAGCAGCGCGTCCCTCGCTCCGTGGATGCCGCCGTCGAACAGCTCCCGAACGCCTATGAGCGACGCCTCATATATCACGTCATCCTCGTCCGTGCCGCTTGCGAGAAAGCATCTTATCCCCGCGTCTCTGAGCGTCCTTACGAATTCGACCGACCCCTTGACCGCAAGGCTGTCGGGAGAGAGCGCGCCGCTTTCGAGCCCTCTCTTCCTGTCGGCTATCCGCATTTCGAGCCTGCGCAGATATTCCTTTTTATATTCGCCCGGGTCAACGTGCTCCCCGCCGCGGCGAACGACCGCCTCGTCAAGCGCGATGCATTGGAATATGGTCTGCTTGCCTGTCAAGCGGTCGACAAATTCGGTCACCTCTTCGCGTATACCGTCCTCGCTCTCGCCAGTGCCGAGCGCCTCTATGACCTCACAGAAATAGGGAACCATGACCTTCTGCCAGCCCTCGCGGATAAGGCTTATCGTGCCGTCAAAATCGAACAGGGCGCATTTGAAGCCCGCGCCGGTGTATTCTTTTATTGTTTCAATTGAAAAACTCATCTCAATGCCTCTTGTTTTTTATTTTGCGAGCGCCTCTATTTCCTCGGGCGACGCGGTGCCCGTGACGCCTATCTTCCTGACTGTTACGCCGGATGCGAGTGACGCGAATTCCGCCGCCGTTTTGAAATCGGCCTTTGCCGCCAACGCCGCGGAAAAAGCGGAGAGCGAGGTGTCACCCGCGCCGCAGATATCAATCTCGCCTTTATAGAGTACTGCCTCGACTGTCTCTGCAACGTTTCCGTCCGTCACCGCCGAGCCGTGCTTTCCGAGTGTGCAGAAAACGGTCGAGCGGTTCTTTTTCGCAAGCAGCTTCGCCGCCTTGATAAACTCGTCATATCCCGCGTCCGCGTAGCCCTCGTTATTATAGACCGCGCGCCAGCATTCGACCTCGTTGGGCTTCAATATGCAGTCGGTATATTCGCCGATGCTGCAGCGGCTGTCCGCAATGACGGTGAGCCCCGCCCTTGCAAGGGCGATTATCTCATCGCGCACGCGCTTTGTTATTATGCCGAACATGAACTGATCGGCAACGCACAGCACGTCGATATTCTCGGCGACTTTTCGTAGGTTTTCAATGACCCTGTCCTCAGTCTCCTCTGATATCGGCTCGTAGTTGCCGAAGTCGAGACGCGGGTCCTCGTACTCAAGCTCCGATATGCCCTTTCGCATGGGCTTGCAGTAGGCGTTGGTGAAGCGGTCGGGCGCTTTGATAACAAAATCCCTGTTCATGCCGCTCCTTTCGAATATGTCCTCCATGAGCATACCGCGCCAGTCGCCGCCGATAAGCGATACGGCAAAAAGCTCCTTGGGCGCGAGAGCCGCGAGATTCGCCGCAACATTTCCGCCCGCGCCGAGATAGACCCGCTCGCCGACTATCGGCAGGGGATAGTGCGGAGTCTCGCGCGAAAGCTCGGATTTTCTCATGTCCGCGTGCCAGTAGATGTCAACGCAGAAGTCGCCGATTATTCCTATTCTCGCGTTTTTTATGCCCGCGCATATTTTTTTGACCTGTTCCTTTGAAAGCATGGCTTAACCCTCGTTAAAGCTATTTAAAGCTGCTCTTTGAGCTTGTCGTAAAGTGTGGGAATTGTTATCTGATGGTCGCCCTCGAAGTGCCAACCCCAACCGCCGCGGCAGGTCGGGCGGTTGACTATATTCTTGCGCGGGCGGTAATAGTAGTTCGGATCCTCGTAGCCTATCTTGCAGCGGAAGTTGCCCAGGCGCACGAGGTCGAAGTTTGCGGTTGTTATATTAAATGTCGGATAGCCGAGATTTCGCGCTATCGAGAGCGTCTTTAAGAATATCTCGGGGCCTATGACTGCCGAGCCGAAGTTCAGGAAAACGCCGCCGTCGAGCTGCGACACGCTGTAGGCCATCTTCTTGAAGTCGATTCCGGAGCATTTGCCGATAGCTCCCATGTCGCAGGTGGGGTGCTGATGGATGATATCCGTGCCGAGCGCTATATGATAAGTTGCGGGAATGTCCAGCTTGTATGCGTTCCAAAGTATGCAGTCCTCGCGGTTGGGGAACTTTTCGGGGTGCATGTCTATATATTCGCCGAGCGCCTCGCCGTAGCCCAAGTCGAGCTCCGCGCCGCGCTTAATTGCCTCGTTCATCCACGCGCCCGTCTGCTCCCACATTCCGAAGGAGCCGTCCTCTATGGCGGTCGGCACATCCTCCGAGGTGCCGCCGAGATACGCCAGCTCAAAGTCGTGTATGCTCGTCGCACCGTTTGCGGCGATGTGCGTGATAACACCCATCTTCATCAGCTCGATGACATAGCGCGAAAGGCGGTTCTTGACAACGTGAGCGCCCATGCTCCATATTACCGGATGCCCGTTCTTGCGCGCCTTGACTATTCTCTCAACAAGCTCGTCAAAGCCATCGTATACAAATTCCTCGTGCGGCGTGACCCCGGGAGTCATCATATTGTCTATGGTGACGAGGTTGTGCCTGTCCTCGGCGGAATATGTCTTTATTCCTGAAAAATCAAGCTGCATCTGTCTGCGAAGCATAATACCCTCTCCTTAAATCATCGTTCTTATCGGATTTTAACATATTGCTGCGGAATTTACCACAGTTTTACTAAAATTTGTTGCAAATTCCCACAAAAAGCGATACGCCCGCAGAATAACTGCGGGCGCGCATGCTTTAGGATTATTTTTCGCTTGAATCCTTTTCGTTTTTCTCTTTTTCTTCTCTCGCGGCTCTCTTTTTCTTGATGAACGCGGGAGTTATCTTGTCGAGGGTCGCTTCGAGCTTCTGCCATTCGGCTTCGGCCTTTACCGAGTCCTCCTCAAGGCGTTTGTCCATGTCGTAGTACATGATACTGCATCCGCAGTGGGGGCAGTTGGGCTTTAAGTCGAATATTCCGAGCTTACCGCCGCATTTCGGGCATTTGCGTTCCATTTATATCTCTCCTTCCGACTTGGATATCGTCTTCGAGTTGAGCTCGCGGCGGGCGATCATCTCTTCCTGGATATCCTTGAGCTTCTTGCCCTCAAGGTCATAGAACTTAAAGGGTATGAGCGAGATGAGCGACGCCACGGGCGGGAGTATGGTGACCAGAGCCCAGAGCCAGAAACGGGTGTTTATCTGCGGGTTTTCAACAAGCTGAAGCGAGTTGTCCGCGAGCTGAACGGTGACAAGGCCGATGACCGGGATTATGGCCGTTGCGATAGCCGTGCAGAGCGAGCCCGTGAGCTTGCTGATGAAGGTCAGCAGCGAGAACGCCATGCCCTCGTTCCTTTCGCCCGTCTTCCACTCCATGTAGTCGACCGTGTCGCCTATCATCTTTGTGGGGACGACCATGTTTATGCTCGTCAGCGAGCTGAAGATGAAGCCCTGAATCATAAGCAGCGGGACAATGACCGCCGGGTTGCGGTAGAATTTCATGCCGATGAGGAAGATGGTCGTACCGACGAGTGCCTTGAGAATAGTTGTGCGAACGACTATCTGCTTCGACGTCCATCTTCTCTCGAGAGCGGGCAGGAGGAGATAAGTCAGGAAGCCCGAGACAACGCCGGGAATGCCGATTATCGTGCCCCAGCTCGCCGCGCCGAGGGAAAATATGTAGAAATACTGCGCGAATGTGTCGGTAACTCCGCCGACGGTTGCGAGAATGTTGGAACAGACTATGAGAAGCAGGGGCTTGTTCTTGAAAAGGAATCTGAAGCAGTCGAGAACCTTCGGCTCGTCGGAATTCTGAACCACGCGCTCGCGGCAGAAGATACCGGAGAGTGAGAACAGTCCCATGCCGACAGTTCCCGCGACAATTCCCATGACAAGGAAGAGCTGGCGCATATTGATTCCGATAACGCCCTTGTTGCTCAGGTCGATGAACAGCGAGATTATGGGGGTGACGAGTCCGCCGATTATGCTCGAAATGAAGCGGGCGGAGGTGATGGCGTTCGATCTGTCGATGGGGTTCGGGGATATGGCGGCGGACAGACCCCAGAACGGAATGTCGCCTATCGTATAGAAGAACTCCCAGATGAAATATGTGACGCACATGTAGATTATCTTGAGCGTCGTCGACTGAACTCCCGCGAGGAATTCGGCGCCGCCGAAGAATACGACTGTCGCTATTCCGAGCGGAATGGGCACGAACAGCAGATACGGGCGGAGCTTTCCCAAGTTTGTGCGGGTCTTGTCAACAAGGGTTCCCATCAGCGGGTCGTTGAGCGCGTCCCAGATACCCATAACGGTTATCATCGTTGCAACCGCTCCCTCGGGTATGCCGAAAACGGTTACAAGGAAGAACGTCAGCTGCATACGGACCATGTTGTAGCCGATGACCTGACCGCCGTTTGCCACGCCGTAGAGCACAGTTTCTTTTACTCCTACATAACGCTTTTCTTTCAGCCTTTCGTTGTTGGCCAATTTGATTTCCTCCTCCGTGCGCCCCGGGGCGCAAATAGTTTTGTTTTTATTTCAAGGTTTCGCATTCGCTTATGAATTTCTCAACCGCCGCCTCATATGCGCGCGGGTCGGTATAATAGCTCTGAGCGTGGACCGCGTTTTCGACCGTCAGCATTTCTTTTTTCGTCGGGCACGCGTCGAAAAGCTCCTTTTGCATAGTCACGGGGACGAGCGCGTCCCTGCCGCCGTGGATGAAGAGTATCGGCCTTTTCGCGCTGCGCACGGCCTTTATCGGCGAAGCGTCGCGCAGGCTGTATTTGCAGATTATGCGGCAATACAGATTGAGTATGTACAGCAGGGGAAACGCCGGCAGCCCGAACGGATTTTTGAGCTGATAGGCAAATTCCTCCCATGCGCTTGTGTACGAGCAGTCGGCGATTATACCCTTTATCGCGGGATCCTCTATCCTGTCGCTCATCATCAAAACCGTGGCGCCGCCCATTGATACTCCGAGCAGAAATATGTCAAGCTCGGGGAAATGCCCGCGGGCATAGTCTATCCAAAGAAAAGTGTCGGTCGATTCGTGCGTGCCGTAGCCTAAAAATTTTCCCTCGCTCTCGCCGCAGCCTCGGTGCTCCGGCATGAGAATGGTGTAGCCAGCTTTGTGAAAGTAAGGCGCGCAGATGCAGAATTCGCATATCCCGGAGCTGTGCGCCCCGTGACAGGCGACTATCATGTGCCCGTTGCTCTTTTCGGGCTTTAATATGCGGGCGTATATCTTTTCACCGTTCGATGCCGAAAGAGTAACTTTTTCAAACGGCATATTTTTGAACTCTTCTTCGGCTTTTCTGTGATCTCTTGCGAAGTCGTCCTCGTTTTCCTCGCTGTCCGAGGAACGGAGCTTTATCGGCTTATACCATATTACCTGGTTGAATACGACCGCGCAGACCGCGAACATCAATATAATTACCGCCGCAAGAACAACGAGAAGAATTATCGTCACGGTCTTCATAGCTTGCACCCCCTCAAAAGTCATGTCGAGTCAGACAAGCACCATTATACGGGAACAAATCTCAAAAAGCAAGCTATATAAAAGCAAATTAAACATAAAATAATATTACATATCTAAATTTATATTAATTTTTCATAGATTTTACGTTTTTTTGCTTGATTACGGATAAAATGTACTCTTTTTTATATAAAAAGTACCTTTACTCCGTAAAAAGCCATGATATACTTTAATATAATAGAAAAATTATATGCACTTTTCACATAGGAGCGTTGAGATGAGGTTTGATATAAACGAAAAAAGAAAATATCAGACGGTTGAAGGCTTCGGAGCGAGCAGCGCGAAAGAGAAGAAGCGACAATCTGATATATCAAAAGAACTCCCGGTGCAAGAAGCATCGGGAGTTTTGCCGTATATAGCCGTATATAAATGAAATGCGTCAAGCGGCGAAAGTCGGTTAAAAAATTTAAACACAGTGTTGCATTGACTGTCCATATGTGCTAATATTTCATTAAAGTTGAGGAGGGATTTTAGTGGAAAAAGAACAAATGACAGCGGAAAAAATTCAAAAAAAAGAGGCGGCAAAAGCAAAAGAGCTTGCAAGACGCGAGCGCGAAAAGCTAAGACCCAAACGAAGCGGGTATCTCGTATATCTCGTGTTTTTGGTCAGCCTCGTATATGTTACCGATGAGATTGCCTCGCAGATAGGCACGCTGATGAAAACGGAAATAGCCAATGATCTGATGGCTCGCTTCGGAGAGAGCTCGGTCGGGGCGCTTGATATAGTGAGCTTTATCGTTATCCCGTTTCAGGCGCTGTCGATTTTCTATAAACCCCTGTCGGACAGATTAGGCAGAAAAGTATTCCTCGTTGTCAATACGGTAGGCATGAGTCTTGGAATGCTCATTATAGCGTTGACGCACGGACTTTTGCTCTATGTCGTGGGCGCGTCGATAATCTGCTTCTTCGTCCCTCACGATATGCAGGTCGTCTACATTATGGAGTCGGCTCCGGCGAAGCACAGAGCCAAAATATATTCTATTATAAAGTGCGCGGCGACGGTGGGCGTCATGCTCGTCCCGCTTTTCAGAAAGCTCTTTATGGCAGACGCGTCGCAGTGGCGTTACGTCTATCTTGTGCCGGCGATAGTCGGTTTGATTACTTCGTTTGTAGCTCTCCTGTTTGCAAGGGAGACGGACGCGTTCCTTGATTCGCGCATAGCGTATCTCAAGATGAGCGAAGAGGAGATAGCCGCCGCAAAGAAGGATAACACGAGCAAGGACGCCCAGGGCGGATTCTTTACGGGGCTTAAATTTGCCATGAAGCATAAGCAGCTTCGCTGGGCATTTATCGCCACAGCCCTCTGCAGTATCGGTGTTATAATCACCATGCACTATCAGGTTGTCATGTCCTACGGCTTCGCCAAGGGACTTGTGGAGAGCGGGAAGTATTCCGCGCTCGAGGACGCGCTTAATGCCGCGAGCGTCGGACCGGTAACGGCGGCGCTGTTCATGTTCCCGATAGGCAGCGCGGCGGCGCAGCTGTTCGTCGGCTTTTTGGCGGACGGAATCGGCAGAAAACGCTCCTCGGTGTTCATGACCGCGCTGACCGTCGTCTCGTTTATTTTGCTGACTGTCGGTTCCGACCGCAGCTGGCAGCCCTATTTTGTCGGAATATGCTGCGGTGCGTCCGTGGGCGGCTTCTGGGGCACGCTTGATTTAAACGGAATAATAATTTCCGAGTCCTCCCCGACAAATCTCCGCTCGTCTATTTTGTCCGCTCAATTTTTGGCCATGGGCGTCGGATATATTGCCGCATACGGCATAGGGCTTCCGCTCATAACCGTTTTGGGCAACTCGCATGTGCCGGCAGTCACCTTCTGCCTCGCACTCCCCGGAATGGTAGCGTCGCTTGCGGTGATGATGGCGAAGGTGCATGATACAAAGGGCGTTGACCTTGACGCCGTGACGGGAACGGAGTGGGACTGATATGAAAATAGTTATCGACAAAAACACACCGACAAAAGAGTTTAGGCATCATTGGAAGTTCTGCGTCGGCTCGGCGCACGCAATCTATGCGCTCAGACACGATTATACCGTTCAACTTGCAAAAGTCCGTGAGGAGCTCGGAATAGAGCGGGTTCGTTTTCACGGAATCTTCGGCGACGATATGCACACTTTGACGCGGGCGACGGATATTCTGCCCATGCCCTTCGGGCGCTCCTATGTCGAGCGGACGTTCAGGCAGTGCGCCGCGGCATATGACAATATTCTCTCTGCGGGCATGAAGCCGTTTGTGGAGCTCAGCTTTATGCCGAAGCAGCTCGCCATGTTCGGCTTTGCGAAAGGCTTTTTCTTCTATAAGCCGATAGTCAGTCTGCCGCGCTGTATGAAGAAGTGGCAGGAGTATATAGGTGAATTTGTAAGATTCCTTATTGACAGATACGGAAAAGAAGAGGTTGAAAGCTGGTTCTTTGAAGTATGGAACGAGCCTGATTTGCCGGTGATTTTCTTCGACGGCACTCAGAAGGAGTATTTTAAGCTTTATGCCGCAACCGCGCGGGCAATAAAGGCGGTTGATAATAAGATTCGCGTAGGCGGTCCCGCGACCTCCGGCAATAAGTGGGTAGAGGAGTTCGTTGCCTACTGCTCCGCCGAGGGAGTCCCTGTCGATTTTATATCCACGCATCAGTATGCGGGAGATCCGCTGGGCGGCGTTGAGGACGACGGAAAGGGCGTCAGTCTGAAAATTGATATGCTCGCAGCGCTCAGGGGAAAAGGAACCCTTGACCGCTCGAGTATACTCGGGCTTTACCGCGCCTTTATGGGAGTCGGCGATGCGCCTAAAACGCTCAGGCGGGATACATTTATAGATTCCGCGCAAAGAGTCAAAAAGCTTGTCGGCGAGCTTCCGCTTTACTATACCGAGTGGAATATGTGTGCCAATTTTTCCGCTCCCTGCAACGACACTTCAATGCAGGCTGCATATGACCTGCACGTCATTCTCAACTCCGACGACAGCATAGACGGCTCGTCGATATGGTGCTTCTCGGATTTGTTTGAAGAGTTTCACCAGTTTCCGGAGGAGTTCCACGGCGGCTTCGGTCTGATGACTCAGTCCGGCATCAAAAAGCCGGCATATCATGCTCTGCGCTTTTTGAACGAGGCGGGTGACACGGCATATGAAATTCCGCACGGAGACAGTGTGGATGCAGCCGTTTTTAAAAAGGAGAACGAGACTCACATAATACTTTCAATGCTTGACTTCGACGCGAAAGATGGCAGAGAGCAAATAAATATAAGCCTTGAGTCGGACGAGCCTTCAGCGGTAACCGTCAGCAAAATAGACGCCGACCACGCCAATCCGCTTCGCGTCTGGGAGGGGATGGGGAGACCGCAGGTGCCGAACCGCTCGCAGCTCTCCGAAATAGAAGAAAATTCCGCGCCGCGCGAGGAAGCGCTTCCTTTCGAATACCGAGACGGAAAGATACTGCTCAATACGGATATAGGCGCGAACGAGATTCGACGGATAATTATTCGCAGATAACCCGTACAATGCACGGAGTGCTTTGCGTTCGGCTGTTGTTCCGTGATTTTAAAATGAAAACTCCCGGTGCAAGCGGCATCGGGAGTTTTGTCGTATATCATCAATATTTCGCAACGCAGAAAAAACCGCGCCGCTTACGCTCGGCGGCTCTGCGCTTCGGGGCTGAATAAAAGAAGGGGTCTCGCAAGTGCTGAACATGCCTTAGCCCACAGCCTACGCCCAAGACGCCTCATGCGCTCGCCCCTTCCGAATAAAAATATAACACGGCGAAAAAACGAAGTCAAGCGTTGCACAAAATATTTTGAGCAAAGAGCAATATAACGGACTGTGCAAGTGCGAGAATTTTCTTTGCCGCACCCGCGGTGAAATAATCTCTCGCCGCCGCAGCGATTTATTTCGTTGAAAAAAGCACCTGCAAAACGCAAGCGCTTTTTGTGGTGCGGATAACAGGGATCGAACCTGCATGGTTGCCCACCGGATCCTAAATCCGGCGCGTCTGCCAATTCCGCCATATCCGCATATATGCCGAGCTGTCTCGGCTTTTGACTGCTCTATTATAGCAAGGTCGGCGGCCGTTTTCAAGTTTTTCGCATAAGGAGCCGCAAAAAATAAAAAAAAGCTTGCTTTTTTGCCGGCAATCTGCTATCATATCATCTGTTACCGAGTAAAAAAGGAGGTGCGACACATGGCAAAATGCGAATATTGCGGTAAGGATGTGTCTTTCGGCATCAAGGTTTCCCATTCTCACAGACGTTCAAACAGAACCTGGAAGCCCAACATTAAAAGGGTCAAGGCTATAGTGAACGGCTCTCCCAAGAGAGTTTATGCATGTACTCGTTGCCTTCGTTCCGGCAAAGTTACACGCGCTGTCTGATGACCGAAGAATATTCGTTGGCTGTCGCATACGGCGCAGACCAAAGAGCAAAAACATTTAAGCCACAATTCACAGTTGAGAATGTGAATCGTGGCTTTTGTTTTGCCGTTTGTTTTGCTCTTTGATCTGCATCCGAATGCGGCAGCCGATTTTTACTTTGATCCCTTGCATTTTTTGCGTCAAGGCATAATACATTTATATATCATTTATATATCATATTGAATCATAACATAAGCCACCTGAGTTTATGACATAATTGTAAACTTTGGAAAAAGGTATTGATTTTTGTTTCAAATGGGTTTAGAATATGAATTAGCACTCGGGGATGTAGAGTGCCAAAACAATTTTTAGGTTAGCATTTTTTATAATTTCAGGAGGAATCGATATGAAAATCAAACCGCTTGCAGACAGAGTTGTTGTCAAGCCTGTCGAGGTTGAAGAAACTACGAGCAGCGGCATTATCCTCGCCGCTTCCGCACAGGAGAAGCCCCAGGTTGCCGAGGTAGTTGCCGTAGGTCCCGGCGGACTCGTTGACGGCAAGGAAGTTGAGATGTACGTCAAGGTCGGCGACAGAGTCATAACCGGCAAGTATTCCGGCACCGAGGTCAAACTCGACAAAGAGGAATACACCATAGTCCGTCAGAGCGACATTCTCGCTATCGTAGAATAATCGGAGGTAATTCATCATGGCAAAACAAATTATTTACGGTGAGGAAGCCCGCAAGGCTCTCCAGGCCGGTATCGATAAGCTCGCCAATACAGTTAAGATCACGCTCGGCCCCAAGGGCAGAAATGTTGTCCTCGACAAGAAGTACGGCGCTCCGCTCATAACCAACGACGGCGTCACGATTGCCAAGGATATTGAACTTGAGGATTCTTTCGAGAACATGGGCGCCCAGCTTATCAAGGAAGTCGCCACAAAGACAAACGACGTTGCCGGCGACGGCACCACCACCGCCACCCTGCTCGCTCAGGCACTCGTGCGCGAGGGCATGAAGAACGTCGTTGCGGGCGCAAACCCGATGGTCATCAAGAAGGGCATTCAGAAGGCCGTTGATGCAGCCGTTGAGGCTGTTAAGTCCCACTCGAAGCCCGTAAACGGCACCGAGGATATAGCAAGAATCGCCACCATCTCCTCCGCAGATGAGGACATCGGCAGAATCATCGCCGACGCTATGGAGAAGGTCACCGCCGACGGCGTTATCACCGTTGAGGAGTCGAAGATTGCGCAGACCGAGGCAGAGGTTGTCGAGGGTATGCAGTTCGACAGAGGTTATATCTCTCCCTACATGGTAACAGACACCGACAAGATGGAGGCCGTTATTGACGACGCTCTCATCCTTATCACCGACAAGAAGATTGCAAGCATTCAGGATCTTCTTCCCCTGCTTGAGCAGATTATGCACGCGGGCGGAAAGCTCATCATAATCGCCGAGGATATCGAGGGCGAGGCTCTTTCGACTATCCTTGTCAACAAGCTTCGCGGCGTGTTCACCTGCGTGGGCATCAAGGCTCCCGGCTTCGGCGACAGACGCAAGGAGATGCTCCAGGATATCGCCATTCTCACCGGCGGCAAGGTCATCACCTCCGACCTCGGCCTTGAGCTCAAGGATACTCAGATTGCCGATCTCGGCCGCGCACGTCAGGTCAAGGTCTCCAAGGAGAACACCATTATCGTTGACGGCGCAGGCGACAAGGACACTATCAAGTCCAGAGTCAACCAGATTCGCACCCAGATTGAGAACACCGCTTCCGACTATGACAGAGAGAAGCTTCAGGAGCGCCTTGCAAAGCTTGCGGGCGGCGTAGCGGTCATCAAGGTCGGTGCGGCTACCGAGACCGAGATGAAGGAGAAGAAGCTCCGCATCGAGGACGCTCTTTCGGCCACGAAGGCGGCTGTTGAAGAGGGCTCCGTTGCAGGCGGCGGCGTCGCACTGCTCAACGCTATCCCCGCAGTCAAGGCTTTGCTTGACAGCACCGAGGATTCCGACGAGAAGACGGGCGTGAAGATCGTTCTCAAGGCTCTTGAGGAGCCCGTTCGCCAGATAGCCTCCAATGCGGGTCTTGAGGGCTCGGTTATCATCAACCACATCATCGAGTCCGGCAAGGTCAGCTACGGCTACAACTTCGCTACCGACGGATATGTCGATATGTTCGAGGCCGGCGTTGTTGACCCGACAAAGGTCACCCGCTCCGCTCTCCAGAATGCCGCTTCCGTTGCGGCGATGGTTCTGACCACAGAGAGCCTTGTCACCGACAAGCCCGATCCGGCTGCAGACGCGGCAAACGCCGCAGCTATGGCTGCACAGGCCGGCGGCGGAATGTATTGATCCAAAGCCTGAAAGTTAATTTGAGCCGCTCGGGAAAAGCCGAGTGTCCATAAAACAGATTCAGTCCCGACAGTTTAATGCCTGTCGGGACTTTTTGTATGCATTGAAGCCTTGTGAGATGATTAAAGAGCTTGACAAGCAGAGGTTTGCAGAGGCATTTCAAGTGATACACCGTAGGGGTAAGCTTTGTTCGCCCGCAAAAACACAGCGGCTGACGTATATTGAACCGTGTTGGGGCGGATATCATCCGCCCGCGGGTTTTGCGGGATTTTGTGGCGATTCATTTTGTAGGGTGCGGCGACTCGACGCACCGCTGCCGCCGTAGGCGGCACCGGGGGCAAGCCTCATGCGGAGAGCGTATTACACGACACGGATGAATAAATAGACTTTTCGGTGACGCTAACGCGTCAAAGGGTCGTCGAGTCGTCGACCCCTACAAAAGGACATTGAAATTAAATAAACAGGGAAAAAGCGGCAAGGCCGAACAACAATCCCTCAGTCTCGGCTTTGCTGAGCCGACTCCCCTATAGGAGAGTTGTAATTGCAACTGCTTGCCAAATCCCATTTTATCAAACAAATGAAAGACGCACTTTTATGCAGCCTGCAAAAACATAAAAACCGACCTATGAGTCATAGATCGGTTTTTGCGTCCTACTAGCGTCCCGCAAGCGGGGACTTGATTTTTCAGCAACGGCAAACGGGCAGAGGGAAAATCCCTTCCGCCCGTTTTTTCTTATTTTACGAAAGCCGAATATATTGTGTTTATCGTGCGCTCGTAGTCGCGCTCGGCGACTGCGATGACGATGTTTATCTCGCTCGAGCCCTGGTCTATCATCTTTATGTTGATGTTCTCTTTGGCGAGGCTTGAGAATATCGTGCCAGCAACGCCGCGCGTCGATTTCATCGACCGTCCGACGACCGCGATGAGCGCAATGCCGTTTTCAACCGTCACGCTGCTCGCCGAGGTGACCTTCTTTATGTCGTAGACTATGTCGTCCGTCTCGTCGGCAAGGCTCGTGGTCTCGACAACGATGCTGAAGTTGTCGATTCCCGAGGGGATGTGCTCGAAGTTTACTCCGTGCTCCTCGAGCACCTCAAGCATTCTGCGTACCGCACCGCACTCGTCGTGAATGCGGTATTTTTCTATGTTTATCGAGGAGAAGCCCTTGCGTCCGGCTATGCCGGTGACGGTGTTGGCAGCGGGCTCGTCGGTGTCGGCGAGTATGAGCGTGCCCGTGTCGTCGGGGGCGTTGGTGTTCTTTATTCTTATCGGGATTTTCTTCTGCATGACGGGGAAAATCGCATCCTCGTGAATGACCGTAGCGCCCATGTAGGAGAGCTCGCGCAGCTCCCTGTATGTGACGGTCTTCATGACCTGCGGATTATCGACAACGTGCGGATCGGCGAAGAGAAAGCCCGAAACGTCCGTCCAGTTCTCGTAGAGATCGGCGTCTGCCGCCGCGGCGACTATCGAACCGGTTATGTCCGAACCGCCGCGCGAAAAGGTGCGGATAGTGTCGTTGGGCATCGAGCCGTAGAAGCCGGGGATGACCGCGTACTCCGTGTAGCTCAGTCTCTCGCGCAGGACGGGAATCGTGCGTCTCCCGTCATATTTGCCGCTCTCGTCGAAGAAGATTACATCCGCGGCGTCAATGAATGTGAAGCCGAGCAGCTTTGCGACTATTTTTCCGTTGAGGTATTCGCCCCTCGATGCGGCATAGTCGCGGCCGGCGCGGTTGATAAAATTCAGGCGTATGCGCTCAAATTCGTCCTCGAGGGACATATCGAGCTCAAGCCCGGAAATTATAGAATTGTAGCGTTCCTTTATCTTTTCGAATATCTCCTCGAAGTTTCCGCCTCTTGAAGCCGCATCGTAGCAGGCGTAAAACATATCGGTGACCTTCGCATCTCCGCTGAAGCGCTTGCCGGGCGCGGACGGCACGACATAGCGTCTGTCGGGATCCGAGCGGACTATATCGGCGACCTTGAGAAACTGCGCCGCCTCTGCGAGCGAGGTTCCGCCGAACTTGACAACTTTAGTCATAAATCTCTCCCCTTTAAAAAATGAAGATACTTTATTATACTAAAACGCCGACAAATTGTTACTCTCAAAAAGAAAAATAATTATATCTGTGCCGATTTTGGAACAAAAGACAAAAAAATACGCGCTTTCGTGTAATTTATCTATGCTTTTGAGGTCAAACTCGCCGTTTCGGTGAATAGGATATAGACATATGCGCAAATTACAAAAGAATAACAGAGGGTAACAGTGGGTTACAGTTTGCGCGCTCTTCTTGCAAAGCTCGACCTTTTATATTATAATAAGAGCGTTCACGAGTTTTTACTGAAAGGAAAAGCAACATGAGAAAAATAATATACCGTTTCGCGGCTCTGATGTGCGCTGTGTTATTTGTGCTCGGCGCGGCGGGCTGCGCGGTAAAAAGCAATAAGCAGAAGCTCCGCTTCCAGCACACCGCCCAGGATAGGGAGGTAGGCGAGACCCAATCGATGATAGTGTATGAAAATCACTATGCCTACGGTATCCACTATCCCGCGATAGGCGTAGAGTCGATAGACAGCAAGATAAAGGCGGCGGCGCAGGAGATAGCCGACACTTTTGTGAGCGAGGTGCCGAGCTCAAAACCCAAGGGCGAGAAGCCGACCCTGAGCGCCGATTACAAGAGCTATCTTGTCTCGGACAACGGCAAGAACAAATATGTCAGCGTGGTTTTTGAGATAAAGACAGATATAGCCGACAAGGGCATAAAGACGGACACGATAAAGACGCTTGTCTTTGATATCCCGTCCGGCAAGCTTTTGAGCGCGGACGATTTCTTCACGGACGGCTACGAGAAGCTTGCGAGCATGAGAGTCGTATCGTATTTTATCGACAACCGCCTGTTCAATGCGGGCGTCGGCTCGGATAAATTCAAGCAGAATACCTCCGCAGACAAGAAAAATTTCACGAAATTCTCGATAAGCGCGGATAGCCTCGTTTTCTATTTCGACTCCGGCACTCTCTTTGATGAAGACAAGGGCTGTGTCGAGGCGGTGTTCAAGACGAGCGACATAAAGGCAATCTTTTCCGCCGAGACCGCTAAGGCTCTGTTCGACGAGGCGCCTTCTCAGCAGACTACCTCCGAGCCCGAGAGCAAAAAGCCAAACCTGCCCGAGGGGGTCAAATATATCGCGTTCACATTTGACGACGGGCCGAGCAAGGATGCCACCAACCGCATTCTCGATACGCTTCAAAAATATAACGGCAGGGCGACATTCTTCGTTCTGGGCACCCGCGTAGGCAGCTATCCGGACGAGGTCAAGCGTGCCTACTCCATGGGCTGCGAGATAGGCAGCCACTCGTGGAGCCATGCGAATCTCAGAAAGATAAGCAAGCAGGAGCGCAAGCAGGAGATAAACAAGACTAACGCCATAGTCAAAGAGGTCATCGGCGTTGAGCCGACCCTGTTCAGAGTGCCATACGGCGATTATAAGGGCATTCAGAGTGACTTCAACCTCCCGCTTATCCAGTGGAGCATCGACACCGAGGATTGGAGATACAAGGATAAACCCGGCTCGGGAAGAACTCAGGCGCAGCGCAACGCTGATATGCAGAAGATAATCTCCTCCGTTGTCGACCATGCGACGGGCGGCGAGATAGTTCTAATGCACGACATTTATGATATGACCGCCGACGCATTCGAGCAGATAGCCGCTCAGCTTAACGCCGAGGGCTTCAAATTCGTTACCGTCCATGAGCTCTATACCATCTACGGCAAGACGCTTGAACCCGGTGTGGTCTACTTCACGCCAAAACGGTAAAAATTGAAAGCCGCGTTGTGAAAAGCGGCGTGATTTAAACTGACGAAACCCGTGCTTTGCGATTAGGCAAAGCACGGGCTTTTTTGGCCTGAAGCAGCTGTTAATAATAGCTGCTCCTTTTTATGTTTGTTTTGGAATATACAGTTGCATATGAAGCTTTATATCATCATGCGATATATGCATAAGCTTTCTTGTTGTGCGATGACTGAATTATATACTGTATTCGTCAGTAAACCGTTTTATTCGCAAAACTTCGTTTTATTGCGAGATTATACTAAGATTTTAGCGTTAAACAGACAAAATTCTCTTTACAATTCGGATTCTGGAAGTTATAATATAAATACACTTGGGTTATTTTACCTTGATGGATATAAGGCGTTATATCGTTTTTCCCAACAGGTTATATTTACTCGTTTAATTTATAATCATACTCAGGAAGACTGTTTAATATAAAAGAAAAATAAAACATACTGCGCACTTTTGATTGCTAAAATCGGCACCGATTGATATTCTTTTAAAACGTTGGCGGTATATTTAAGTGCTGTCAACAAGAATATCTTTGAAATAGAAATAAAAATTCAAACGGGCAAGAAGTAAACGGTAGGTTGGGAGATGAGTTAAAAAAACTATTATAATATAAAAAAGCAAAAAAACGGAGGGTGATAATATGAAAAAAAGTATTTGTGGACTGCTGGTCTGTGTGTTGCTTTGCTCTTTTTTTGCTTCGATGGCATTGGCCAATGCGAGCTCGGAGCCGTCTCGAATGATAAATGTTGTCTACGATGATTCGGGAAGCATGTACCGCACGGACAGTGTGGTAGACACTTGGTGTCAGGCAAAATATTCAATGGAAGTTTTTGCAGCGATGTTGGGGGAAAAAGACACCCTGAATGTTTACTACATGAGCGATTATAGAAGCGGAACGGGTCGCGGTCCCAGGCTTGTTCTGCACGGAAAAGACGGTGCTGCTACAAATGTCGGCAAGCTGCATTCCGAAAAAACAAGAGCAGGCAATACACCGTTCAATTCTGTCAGAAAGGCCTATTCGGATCTTTCCAAAGCCACTGCCGATGAGAAATGGCTCGTTATTCTTACCGACGGAGCGTTTGAAGACGGTGCTCCTGAGCAAGTCCGTGCTCTTTGTGCTGACAAAGGCGGCGGTCTATGCGGGATTGTATCTGCGCGACAAAAGGGATGCGAGTATCCCGGCCTTTCTGCTTATTTATCCCGTGGCGTCCATAGCTATTCTCTATACGTTTTGGATAATCTCCGTGCGCTATGACCTGTCGCGGAATATCAGCATTGTAATTTCCGTGGCGGCTGTCGCTATAATAATCTCGGCGTTTTTGACCTTTGTATTTTACGGGCGGACTTCGCGCAGAATAGACGAACTGCACGAGACTCAGCGCGAGGCGGAGCTTCTGCGTATCGACCAAACCTATTACACTCTGCTCGACAGGCAAAACGAGATGCTCAAGACGATAACGCATGACGAGAAAAATCACCTTATCGCAATAAAAGCGCTCGCAAACGACCCCGCGGTCAGCGAATATATTGACAATATATATGATGATATTAAATGCCACTCGATGTTCGGCAACACGAAGAACAAATTTCTCGATTTGCTGCTGAATAAATATGAATCCGTATGCCTGTCCGCCGGAGTAAGCTTTGAGTATAACATAAGCACGGCGAACCTCTCGTTTATGGACGCGCCGGATCTGATAACTCTGCTCAGCAATATTCTCGACAATGCGGTTGAGGCGGCGGGCGCGTCGGAGGGCAAAAAAATCGAGCTTTCGATAAGCAGAGTCAATGCATTTGATATGCTGACCTGTGTCAACTCCTGCGACTCCAAGCCGCAGTCGGTCGGCAAAAAGCTTCGAACCTCAAAAAATTCCGACGGCTTTCACGGTCTCGGAACAAAGAGCATAAGGACGGTTGCGGCTAAATATAAAGGGGAGTTTGACTGGTCATACAGTGAATTTGACAGGAAGTTCACGGTCAAAATCGCGTTCTCACGTACAGATAAAGAGAGCGCAAACGGCTGACGGCGGATTGCTCCCGCGTTTCGCCCGTAAAGTATGTTTATATATGCATATTAATATGTATTATAATGCGTTCTCCTTGCCGTGCCCAAATATCACATCTGCGATTTGCACGGCAAAATTAATCTCACGCTAATTCGCTATTTCGCTGATTCGGCGATTAGGCGCATTGTCAAAGTTAAGAAAATACCCCGCAAAACGGCTTAACAGCGCCGTTTTTCTGAAATTTTGCGCTTTATCGGCGAAAAAAACGAATATCGCAGACGCCGCCGCAACCCGACTCCGAAAATTTTGACGGCATTTACGGGTGTCTGACAATAAATTCAACCTGCATAAGCTTGCATTTTTCACTGCAATGTGTTAAAATCTATAATATTAAGCAGTCATGAATGGTTGAAAATCGACACTTTGAGTTGTTTGTGGTGCTTTTTCTACGGGGCGGCGAGGAGTTCTCCGCTTCGATACTTTGACGACAGGAGTTGACATACTTGACAAAGTATATCATCAAGCGTGTTGCAATGGGTCTGCTGAGCATATTCATTGTGGCAACACTGACTTTCTTTCTGATGAATCTGGTACCGGGCGGTCCGTTCACGGCTGAGAAGTCTATGAGTGAGGCGGCGCAGAGAGCGCTTGAAGCAAAATTCGGACTGGACAAGCCCATAGGGCAGCGTTATTTGACATATATGTCCGATCTTCTTAAGGGAGATATGGGCCCGAGCCTTAAACAGCGCGGACGTTCGGTCAACGAAATAATTTCCTCGAAATTCCCGATTTCGGCGCGTCTTGCGGGCGTCGCCGTGCTCGTATCGCTGCTCGTCGGTATCCCGCTGGGCTGTGTCTCGGCCTATAACAGAGGAAAATTCGCCGATAATATTATTATCGTGCTTGCGACCTGCGGAATAGCCATACCGAGCTTTATAAGCAGCGTTATCCTGCTATATACGTTCGGAAGCAAGCTGAATATATTGCCGACGATAGGACTAAACTCGTTGGCATCATATATAATGCCGGTAACGGCGCTGTCGATTTATCCGACTGCATATATAACGCGCCTCATGCGCTCGAGCCTGCTCGACGTTATGGGTCAGGACTATATCCGCACCGCGAAGGCGAAGGGCCTGTCTAACTTCAAGATCCTCTTCAAGCACGCCCTGCGAAACGCCATCCTTCCCGTTGTTACTTATGTCGGCCCCATGCTGGCGGGTCTTATGACCGGATCGTTCGTCGTGGAGAAGATATTCACCATTCCCGGTCTCGGCCGCGATTTCGTCTCGGCGATAAACCAAAAAGACTATACGCTGATAATGGGAACTACAATAGTTCTTGCCACCCTTATAATTGTGGCTAATGTTATAGTGGATATTCTCTATAAGATTATTGACCCGCGTATCAAACTTAAGTAAGGGAGCGGCAGGAGAGAAACGATGAACAAAAAATTTCCGAGTCTGCATTTGAACGCAGACGATTTTATCCCGGCAACAAAAGATGAAAAAGAAAGTCTCGTTGTCATGCGCGACAGCGTCAACTTCTGGGCAGACGGTATGCGCCGCCTGCGCAAGAACAAGATAGCGATGATAAGCCTCGTTTTCATCCTTATAATAATGATATTCGCCTATATCGTACCGTCCTTCTGGCCCTACAGCTATGAGGAGCAGATAAAGTACAGCGAAAATCTCAAGCCCTTTGAATACAGCCAGACCGAGCAGGCGCGCATAGACGCGGGCGAAAAGGTGTTCCCGCATATCTGCGGCACGGACAAGCTCGGCAGAGACTTTGCCGTTCGCCTTATGATGGGCACGCGCATAAGCCTCACCGTCGGTCTTATCTGCGCGGCGCTGGTCTTGATAGTCGGCTCGATATTCGGCGCCGTCGCCGGATTTGCGGGCGGCTGGGTCGATATAATAATGATGAGAATTACCGATATTCTCTATACAATACCCGATGTTCTTCTGATAATAGTGCTCTCACTGGCACTGAAACCGAGACTCAACGCGCTTGCCGAACAGCCCGGCTTTGGTTGGATGAACACGGTCGGCCCGAACCTTATTGCGATATTCCTTGTGTTCGTGCTGCTCTATTGGGTCAGCATGGCGAGAATCACGCGTTCGCAGATACTTGTGCTCAAGGAGTCCGAGTATGTCACGGCGGCGCGCGCTCTCGGCGCGAGCGGTGCGCGTATAATCAGAAAGCACCTGCTCACAAACTGCATCGGCACGCTTATAGTCACAACGACCCTTCAGATTCCCTCGGCAATATTTACCGAGAGCTATCTGAGCTTCCTCGGACTCGGTGTTGCGGCTCCCATGCCGTCATTGGGTTCCCTTGCAACCGATGCGGTCAAGGGTATGAACACCTATCCGCACCTGCTGTTTTTGCCGGCAATACTTATCAGCGTCATCATTCTCGCATTCAACCTTTTCGGCGACGGACTGCGCGATGCGTTTGACCCGAAGCTGAAGAACTGACAAGGAGGGCGAGAATTTTGAGCGAAAAACTTCTGGAAATAAAAGACGAAAGACTCTCGTTCTTTACCCCCGCGGGCGAAGTCAAGGCGCTGAACGGCGTGTCCTTCTCCATGGAGGAGGGCGAGGTGCTCGGCATAGTCGGCGAGTCCGGCTCGGGCAAGTCCGTCACCGCTTATTCCGTCATGGGGCTTACCGCTCATCCCGGCAAGCTCATCGGCGGTACGATAAATTTCAACGGTCATCAGATTGACAAGATGAGCGAAAAAGAAATGCGCAAAATCAGGGGCAACGAGGTTTCGATAATCTTTCAGGATCCCATGACGAGCCTCAACCCCGTCTATACCATAGGCAATCAGATAACCGAGGTTATCTGCCTGCACACCGGCAAGAGCAAGAAAGAGGCTCATGACCGCGCAAAGGAGCTGCTCGAGCTCGTCGGCATAAACGAGCCGGCAAAGCGCCTCAAGCAGTATCCCCATGAGCTTTCGGGCGGTATGCGACAGAGAGTTATGATAGCCATAGCCCTCGCGTGCGAGCCGAAGCTGCTCATAGCCGACGAGCCCACAACGGCTCTCGACGTCACCATTCAGGCTCAGATACTCGAGCTTATGCAGGAGCTCAGGAAGAAGCTCGGCATGAGTATCATTATGATAACCCATGACTTAGGCGTTGTTGCAAGTATGTGCGAGAGAATAGCCGTCATGTATGCCGGTCACATCGTTGAATACGGCACCGCGGACGAGATTTTCTATGAGCCCAAGCATGAATACACCAAGGGTCTTATAAAATCCATTCCCAAGCTCAACGTTCAGGAAACCGAGCGCCTTATTCCCATCGAGGGTCAGCCGGTCGATTTGCTGAATCCTCCCGCAGGCTGCCCGTTCGCGCCGCGCTGTGCGAACTGCATGAAGATTTGTCTGCGCGAGATGCCGCCCAAGACTGAGCTGAGCGATACGCATTACAGCCAATGCTGGCTGCTTCAAAAAGAAGAATTTGAAAAGGGGGAAATAAGCTGTGAGTGAGAATGAAAAACTCGTTGAAGTGCAGCACCTGCAGCAGTATTTCCCGGCAGGCGGCAGAGGAAAGCATAAAAAATTCATCCAGGCAGTCGACGATGTCTCGTTCTTTATCAACAGGG
>ULSA01010058.1_pt1 | contig 29116 bp, 28 predicted proteins | sample 1955951 | NCBI WGS metagenome assembly ULSA01 (sample SAMEA4835697, study PRJEB28245) | human gut metagenome | biome: gut microbiome; material: fecal sample | place: Denmark | collected 2008 | reverse complement strand
ACTCCAGAACTCCTGTCTTCCGTCTCCTTCCTCCCCCACCGGGGGGCAGGGGGGCCACCCCTTTTTTAGTCATAAATCTTTACATTTCATTTCATGTCAACTTTTGTTAAATATAGGCTCCGTTACAATTTTTGCCCTTTTTTCGACCCCAAAAATCGCCACTAAAAACTCAAAACTGACGACTAAAAACTCCAAAAGTGCCTCCGTTAGAGAAAAATCGGGTCGATTTTCATCGAAAAATCACATCCCGAAAAACACGCAAAAATGGCAAAATCGCCCGATTTAACGTTCGTTCACTTTCAAAAGTGCCACTTTTAGCCCCCGTTTGAGCCACTTTTGGAGTGCAACGGAGCCTCCGTTAGAGTGCAAAAGTGCCTCCGTTAGAGTCTAAAAGTGCCTCCGTTGCAACATAACGGTGCCTAAAACGCCCTCCGAAACGGGTATTTTCGTCAAACAACGCCACAACCGTCTGACTATCAAATAATTAACCCATTTTCGTCTAAAAAGCTCTATTTTCGCGTTTTTGCGCACTCGGCAGATTCCGTTCCAAAATTCGCGAGTTTTAGAGCACATACTTTCAAGATTTTCTAATAATAAAAAGCAGAAAGCCACTGGCAAATAAATTAAATATGGCAGACTGCAATAATTAAAAAATAAAAATATCAGATTCTTTTTTATTATTATCAACTAACAATGAATTGCGTTTGAATTAAAATGACTACTTTTGTAAATTGGATTGGGTATGTACTGTTAAAGGAATATCACCGGTGGATTGTCTGACAAAAGAACAACGCCATAAAAATATGGCTGCAAACAAAGGAAAAGGCACCAAATTGGAACTCCTGTTTGGTAAATTACTTTGGAATGCAGGAGTGAGGTATCGCAAAAATGACACGTCCGTATTCGGTAAACCGGATTTTGTTATTAAAAAGAATAAAGTTGCGATATTTTGCGATGGCGAGTTTTGGCATGGCAGGAACTGGGATATAAGGAAGAACGACCATAAAAGTAACTGTGAATTCTGGTACTCTAAAATAGAACGGAACATTGAGCGCGACAAAGAAGTAAATGCAGAATTACACCGACAAGGATGGAAAGTTTTTCGATTTTGGGAAACAGAAATAACCAAAGAACCTGATAAATGCTTAAATAGAGTTTTGAACTATATGAACACAGATAATAAAGCCACTGAAAAAATAGCAATCACAAATATATGTGGTAGCAATAAGGTTGCAATACAAATGTATGGTCCGCATTCTTTGAATGAGGATGGAACAATAATGCCGTTTGACGAACAAATGGCAATAGTTTCTCACTATCTGCATAATCAAGGATATAAATATGCCCAGCCATATAAAAATAAAGCCGAAGGACTGATAGAGGATATTTACAATGTCCATAACAAACAAGTTGAAAGGGAATTTGTTTCTGATGCTTGCGTTCAATACTCTCTATTTTCGGATTTGTTCGCTGTGCCATTTCTTCCCGTCGATAATCCTAAATTCACATTCATTGATTTGTTCGCAGGAATTGGTGGATTCAGAATGGCAATGCAAAATCTTGGCGGGAAATGTGTATTCTCATCAGAATGGGATGCACAGGCACAAAAGACTTATTTACTGAATTATGGTGAAGTGCCATTTGGAGATATTACCAAAGAATCCACGAAATCATTTGTTCCGGATGATTTTGATGTATTGTGTGCCGGTTTTCCTTGTCAGGCATTTTCTTTGGCTGGTAAACGATTGGGATTTGAAGAAACAAGAGGAACATTATTTTTTGATGTAGCCGAGATCATACGTCGTAAACGCCCTAAAGCTTTCTTCTTGGAGAATGTCAAAGGGTTGCTCATACATGATAAAGGGAAAACCATTCAAACTATATTGAAAGTTTTAAGAGAGGATTTGGATTATTATGTACCGGAACCTCAAATCGTGAACGCAATGAATTTCGGCGTTCCACAGCATCGTGAAAGAGTATATATCGTAGGATTCCGAAAAGACCAAAATGTAACAGAATTCGAATATCCTGAGCCAACAGATAAAACTAAGACATTCGCAGATGTAAAAGAAGAACATACTGTTTCTGCGAAATATTATCTATCCACGCAATATATAAAGACGCTCGTGGCTCACAAAGAGCGTCATGCTGCAAAAGGTAATGGTTTCGGATACGAAATAATACCGGATAATGGCGTTGCAAATGCCATTGTTGTAGGCGGCATGGGACGAGAGCGCAACTTGGTTATCGATAACCGTCTCGAAGATTTCACACCTGTTACTAATATAAAAGGCGAAATAAATCGTGATGGCTTACGCAGAATGACTCCACGGGAATGGGCACGTTTGCAGGGCTTTCCAGATAATTTTATAATCGGAGTGGCAGACGCATCTGCTTACAAGCAATTTGGAAATTCTGTTGCTGTACCCGCCATTCAGGCAACAGCACAGGAAATAATAAAAAGAATTAATCTCTCAAAATCCATGAAATATGGCACTGACAGGAAATAAAGGAGAATGGAGTGAGGTATATACTTTATTCAAATTATTGGGTGAAGGAAAAGTATATGCAGGAGACCAAAACCTGAATAAGATTCAAGATTTGTTCTATCCTATTATAATGATTCTTCGTCAAGAAAGGGATGGAGATTTCAACTATGAGATACAAGAGAAAGATGTGGTAATTCAAACTCCTGAAGGAGCAGAGTTGCTAAGAACTCCAGCATCGGTATTTTTAGTGGAAGCAGAGAATTTATTAAGATTCATCAATGAAAATGATGGAGCATTTGCAATTCCACAAATTGAATCTTTCATGAATAGTATCTATTGCCATTCTTTGAAAGCAAAGTCAACAGATAAAACAGACATCAGAATTATATTGCATGACCGAAGAACTAAAATGAACTCGGAGATGGGATTCAGCATAAAATCCCAACTTGGAGGCGATTCTACATTGTTAAATGCAAGCAAAGCTACCAATTTTAACTTCAAGATTGAAGGTGCATCTCTTTCTGATGACGATATTGTTGCAATCAATTCACTGAATCCCAAACGAAACAAAGTGATAGAAAGGGTCAATACCATTAAAAAGAAAGGGGGCAAATTGGTATTTGACAAAATAGACAATCGGATATTCCGCAATAATCTTATCATGCTTGACGGAGATTTGCCATCTATAATTGCAAACTTGCTTTTAGAGCAGTTAAACAGCGGTATATCTACATTGAAGGAGCTTGCAGAACGTATTACAGAAACAAATCCCTTGGGATATGATACGACACAATCTTCGCCTTTTTATGCTTACAAAATCAAGCACCTCTTAACTTCGGCTGCATTAGGTTTGATGCCTGCGTCCACATGGAGTGGTAAATATGATGCAAACGGTGGTTATTTGGTCGTAAAGAAAGATGGAGAAATTCTTTGTTATCATTTCTATGACCGGAATCGTTTTGAAGATTTTCTTTTCTCGAATGCGTATTTAGAGCGTGCGAGCACAACTCGACATGAATATGCATCTATTATAAAAGAATATGATGGTACGTTGTCGTTCAAATTGAATTTTCAAGTAAGACTAAAGTAATATTATGAAATTAAAAACGATATACTTAAAAAATTTCAGATGCTATAAGGATGAAGTTCGCATTGAATTTGACGACTTAACTACATTTGTCGGCAAAAATGACATTGGCAAATCTACGATATTGGAAGGGTTAGAAATATTTTTTAATAATGAATTGGTGAAAATAGAACCATCTGACGCAAATATTCATGGAGATAAAAATGTTGTTATTACATGTGATTTTTGTGATTTACCTTCAGAATTGATTTTAGACTCTGGAGAAAAAACCAACTTAACAGATGAATATCTTACCATCTCAAATGACATTTTACGCATAAAGAAAATTTACGATTGTAGTAAGTCTAAAGTTTCTTCGACTGTATATATTGTTGCTAATCATCCCAATACAGTTGGGGTTGAAAATTTGTTATCGCTAAAAGAAAAGGATTTACAAAAAATCATCAAGGATAAAGACATAGATGTTCCTCTTAAGGGGAACCCTTTGATGAGAAAAGCTATTTGGGCCTCTATTGCAGATTTGAATTTACAAGAAACAGAAATCGAAGTTTCTAAGGCTAAAGAAGACGGAAAAGAGATTTGGACAAAATTAGATTCGTACTTACCTAATTATGCATTATTTCAAAGTGATAGGAGTAGCCAAGATTCGGATGGAGAAGTCCAAAATCCAATGAAAGCAGCAATACAAGAGGCTATTTCTGAAGTACAAGAAGAAATTAATACAATTCAAAAGAAAGTGCAAGATAAAGCAATGGCTATAGCACAACAAACACAAGAGGCATTAAAGTATATTGATTGCAATCTTGCCAATCAATTAACCCCAAAATTCACTCCACCAACGTCTTCCAAATGGAACAGTTTGTTTTCAATAGCGATGGATACTGATGACGGTATCGCTTTGAATAAACGAGGTAGCGGCGTTCGTCGTATGATTTTAGTTGGTTTTTTTAAGGCTGAAGCAGAGCGTAAATTAAAATCATCTAATTACAAGAAGAAGAATATCATATACGCTATTGAAGAACCTGAAACTGCACAACATCCAAACAATCAACGAATTTTGATTAATTCTTTTAAAGAACTATCGAAGTCTGATAAATGCCAAGTGATACTAACGACGCACAGCCCTGGACTTGCTCAAGAATTACCAATTGAAAATTTGCGTTTTATAGATCGGGATGCAAACGGATGTCCTAATATTAAATCGGGTACAGAAATATTGCCTCTGATAGTCGAAACACTGGGAATATTTCCTGATACAAATAAAAATATCCAACTCCTTTTATGTCTCGAAGGCCCAACAGATGTTATTGCTTTTAAAGCATTTAGCCGTTGCTTAAGAGAAAAGTATGATAATATTGTAGATTTAGAAAATGATAAACGAATTCTTATTGTTCCACTTGGTGGTAGCATCTTAAAGTATTGGGTGGAAAAACAATACTTTAAAAATCTTGGTTGCCCCGAAATTCATATTTATGACAACGATGTTAATACATATCAAAAAAGTATTGACGAAATTAATGCACGAGAAGACAGTTCTTGGGGAACTCTAACTCAAAAATACGAGATTGAAAATTACCTTCATCCAAATGCTATAAAAGCAATCTATGACTTAGAGGTAGATACGACACAAAATGATGTGCCAAAATTGTTTGGTATAGCATATTCAGAGAAGAATAAATTAGATAATGCAATGAAGAGCAAAAAAGCGAAAATTTATTTGAGCAAAGTTTTCCAAGAGGGGATGAATATAAAATATCTCGAAGAAATAGATCCGGATGGCGAAGTAAAAGAATGGTTCAATAGAATTACATCCATGTTACATTAAAAATGCTAGAAAATTCTTTGACAACAAAAAGAGTTTTTCGGCAGTAAAAAAGCACACAATGAAAGTACGGTAGAGAAACTAAATAATAGTCAGGCCGACTACGACACGCTCATCAACGACCATCAGGCGCTGTTGGAGCAGAAGAAAAAGGAGATAGAAAGGCTCGAGAAGCAGAAAGCGGAATACGAGGAGCGCTACAAGGAGCTGAAAGTGGAGGATGACGAACGGAAGTTCATCACAAGCAATGTAGTTAAGAAGTTCCACGATATGGCAAAGCCAAAACGCAAGCAGCAACTGCCAACGAAAAAAGATTGGACTGACGCTTTCCTCGCCGCCGAGCAGCACCTCCCGGCTTTTTATGCCATAGCGCAATGGAACAAGCTCACCGAAAAGGAAAGCAGGATTCTGTTGCTCATCAGAATGGGAATAAAGAACCCCGGCATAAAAATCATAATGGGCGACATAAGCGACCAGATTGTTACCAATGCGAAAGCAACCATAAACAAGAAACTGTTTGATGACGGCAAGGCCGGAACAATAGAATGCAACATAAAGCGGGCAAGCAGACGAAAAAATTAGGTTAAAGCAATACTTTGACAACACCAAAAGGGTTATTTGGCAACCGTAAAGGATAGGTTTCTGTATAGGTTTCAGTATTTTTAGAATTGATTAATGCCTATATATCGTTTTTTATTCGTAACTTTACACGCGGATTTGCAGCTACGGCAAATCTCTTTTCACCGCACAAGGGAAGCGGTTTCGGGAAAAGAAAAATAAAAAACAATATATAAATGCACTTCAAATGGAATTATCAAACACCAACACCGGACAAGCAGAAGACGGCTGAGGAACTCGGCGAGAAGCTGAATATCAGTCCTATACTGGCGTCGCTACTCATAAAACGGGGCATCACGACAGAATCGGCCGCGAAGAGATTCTTCCGTCCGCAACTCGCCGACCTCATAAATCCATTCCTAATGAAGGACATGGACTTGGCCGTGGACAGGCTTAACGATGCTATGGGGCGCAAAGAGCGCATACTGGTGTACGGCGATTACGATGTAGACGGATGTACGGCTGTGGCTCTGGTGTATAAATTCCTACGCCAATATTATTCCAATATCGACTACTATATCCCCGACAGATATGACGAGGGCTACGGCGTGAGCCGGAAAGGATTGGAATATGCGAAGGAAAACGGTGTGAAACTAATCATTATCCTCGATTGCGGCATAAAGGCAATAGAGGAAATAGCCTATGCGAAAAGTATAGGCATCGACTTTATTATATGCGACCATCACGTGCCCGACGAGCAAATGCCGCCGGCGGTGGCTATCCTGAACCCGAAAAGAGATGGCGACACATACCCATTCAAGGACTTGTGCGGTTGCGGTGTGGGCTTCAAGTTCATGCAGGCGTTCGCAAAAAACAACGGGATTCCATTCTCACGGCTTATTCCGCTGCTCGACTTCTGCGCCGTAAGTATCGCTGCCGACCTTGTTCCGGTTGTCGACGAGAACCGCATACTGGCTTTCCACGGACTGAAACAGCTCAACCAGAATCCGAGCGTAGGCTTGAAGGCTATCATCGACATCTGCGGATTGAGCGGCAGGGAACTTTCCATGAGTGATATTGTGTTTAAGATTGGCCCGCGCATAAACGCGTCGGGACGCATGGAGAACGGAAAGGAATCAGTAGACTTGCTCGTTGAGAGAGATTTGGGCTACGCGCTGAACGCTGCGAAGCACATCAACGAATATAACGAGCAGCGGAAGGATGTGGACAGGCACATGACCGAGGAGGCAAACCAAATCGTAGCGCGTCTGGAAAATCAGAAACACCAGTCGAGCATCGTTCTTTATGACGAGAACTGGAAGAAGGGTGTCATCGGCATAGTGGCTTCGCGACTGACGGAAATCTATTTCCGCCCTACCGTTGTACTTACGCGCGATGATAATCTGGCTACCGGTTCGGCAAGAAGCGTTGCAGGATTTGACGTTTACTCGGCAATAAAGAGCTGCCGCGACCTGCTGCTGAACTTCGGGGGACATACTTACGCCGCAGGACTGACTCTGAAATGGAACGACGTGACGGAGTTTAGGAAGCGTTTCCAGAAGTATGTCGAAGACCATATAGAGCCGGAACAGACGGAGGCCATCATTGATATTGACGCGATAATCGACTTCAAAGACATCACAAAGAAACTGCACGCCGACCTGAAACGGTTCTCTCCGTTCGGCCCGGGCAACACGAAACCAATTTTCTGCACGACCAATGTCTACGACTTCGGTACGAGCAAGGTGGTAGGCCGGGAACAGGAGCACATAAAGCTGGAGCTTGTAGACTCGAAATCGAACAACGTGATGAACGGAATCGCATTCGGGCAGAGCGCGTCGGCACGCTATATCAAGTCGAAACGCGGTTTCGACATTGCATACACCATCGAGGACAACGTGTTCAAAAGAGGTGCCATGCAACTGCAAATAGAGGACATACGCCCTAACGAGGGTGAGGACAGGGAAGACTGATAGTTATATGCCCGACTACAAGAAGATACTGCATGAGTATTGGGGATATGAGGACTTCCGCGGTATTCAGAGCGAAATCATCGAAAGCATAGGCGCCGGACGCGACACGCTGGGGCTTATGCCTACGGGCGGTGGCAAGTCGCTGACTTTTCAGGTGCCTGCTCTGACCAAGCCGGGGGTGTGCATTGTCATCACGCCGCTTATCGCTTTGATGAAAGACCAGGTGGAACATCTGGTACGTAAAGGCATAAGAGCAGAGGCTATATACTCGGGCATGACTCGCGATGAGATTGTGAAAACGCTCGAAAACTGTATCTTCGGAGATATAAAATTCTTGTATATCTCGCCCGAAAGACTTGCCTCACAGATATTTCAGGTGAAAGTAAAGAAGATGAGAGTGAGCTTCATCACGGTTGACGAAGCCCACTGCATCAGCCAATGGGGATATGATTTCCGCCCGTCATATCTGGAAATAGCAAATATCCGCAAACTTATTCCACAGGCTCCGGTGCTTGCGTTGACGGCAACGGCTACGCCTGAAGTAATAGACGATATTCAGGACAGATTAGGATTCAAGGAGAAAAACGTCTTCAGAATGAGCTTTGCAAGGAGCAATCTGTCGTATGTGGTGCGCACAGCGACTGATAAACACGCAGAACTGATACATATACTGAAGATTATGAAAAGCTGTGCGATAGTATATGTGCGCAGCCGGAAACGTGCAAAAGAAACTGCCGAACTCCTGAATAACAACGGACTGAACGCGACATTCTATCATGCTGGACTTGAACCGGCCGTGAAAGACCAACGGCAGAAGGACTGGCAGAGCGACCAAACACAGATTATGGTTGCGACAAACGCTTTCGGAATGGGTATCGATAAGCCTGACGTGCGTGTGGTCGTACACATTGATTGCCCGTCGAGCATAGAGGCTTACTTTCAGGAAGCAGGCCGTGCAGGCCGTGATGGCAGGAAATCGTATGCCGTGATGCTCTGCAATAACAGCGATGAGCATAAACTAAAGAAGCGTATAGAGGACACTTTCCCACCGAAGGAGTATGTGCGCGATGTGTATGAGCATCTTGCTTATTTCTTTCAAGTGGGCTTAGGAAGTGGTTATGGAGCCACTTTCGAATTTAGTATCGAGAGGTTTTGCATCACATATAAGTACTATCCGATACGTGTAAATGCTGCTTTAGCGATTCTGCAACGGGCGGGATACATTGAATATGAGCAAAATCCGGACACGTGCGCAAGGGTGAAATTCATATTGACACGCAACGAACTTTACAGATTGGATGAGGCTGCGGGCGATGAGGATGAAGTGATTACTGCGTTGCTGCGCTGCTATGGCGGTCTGTTTGTAGACTTTGTGTATATCGATGAGAGCCTTGTGGCACTGAAGGCGGGTATGTCTAAAGAGCAGACATACCAAACTTTGAAGGTTCTTCACAAAAAACGTATCATCGACTTCATACCCCGCAAGAATATTCCATTCATTACTTATACGCAAGACCGCGTGAATGGCGAAGACGTTATCATAAGCGAAGATGTTTACGAAAAGCGTCGGGAGCAGTTTGAAAAGCGCATAAACGCAATTATAGATTACACAAGAACGGATTATATCTGTCGCAGCCGACAACTGTTAAGGTATTTTGGCGAGACAAAATCTGAAGATTGTGGCGGTTGCGACGTGTGTCTCTCCCACTCTGCCGACTATCCTCCGACTGACAAAGTGAATGTCTGTTGCGAACAGATTATGAATATTCTCGCAGACAAAGAGAAGCATCATATTACAGAAATGCGGTCTATTATGATGGATAGCGACGTTGTTGATGCCGCACTTCACTATCTAATAGCAGAGGAAAAGATTTTCATCAGCGGCAGCAACTTGTTCATTAACACATAAACAGGGTTTGATTCTCCGGATTTACAAATAAGATTCTCTGGAAATATAAATAAAAAGAAGACGCCTTCCCATCACGGAAAGACGCCTTCAAATTTAAATATGTACGAAAAAGATTTAGTTGTTTTCCGGACGAAGTTCGCGAACGGTAGCACCGGCGCGCCACATCTCGCTCTCACGAAGAGCTTTCAACTCACCTTCGAGTTTCACACGGTAATCAGGCTGGCTGTTGCTGTCGATAGAAATCTGAGCCTCATTACCTGTTACTACGCTATGATAGAGCTTCTCAACAACCGGCTTGATAGCATCGTGGAACGGCCCCATCCAGTCGAGAGCACCACGCTGAGCAGTTGTAGAGCAGTTTGCGTACATCCAATCCATACCCTTTGCTGCGAACAAAGGCATCAAGCTTTGGGTCAACTCCTCAACAGTCTCGTTGAAAGCCTCAGACGGTGTATGGCCATTCTCACGCAGAACCTCATACTGAGCGAGCAGCAATCCCTGGATAGCACCCATCAATGAGCCACGCTCACCGGTAAGGTCAGATGTCGCCTCACGCTTGAATGTAGTCTCAAACATATATCCTGAGCCGATACCGATACCGAAAGCAAGAACTTTTTCAAGTGCCTTGCCGGTAGCATCCTGATAAACAGCGTATGAAGAGTTCAAACCACGACCCTCAAGGAACATAGTACGAAGAGATGTACCAGAACCCTTAGGAGCAACCATGATAACATCAATATCTGATGGAGGAACTACACCGGTGCGGTCACTCCAGTTGATTGCAAATCCATGAGAGAAATAAAGAGCCTTTCCTGCGGTGAGATAAGGTTTGATTGTAGGCCAAAGTTGCATCTGTGCTGCGTCAGAAAGAAGCATACAAACGATAGTACCCTTTTCTGCTGCCTCCTCAAGAGAGAACAATGTCTCACCGGGAACCCAACCATCGGCAACCGCTTTATCATAAGTCTTACCCTGACGTTGTCCTACAATCACGTTGAAACCATTATCACGAAGGTTGCAAGCCTGTCCCGGACCCTGCACACCATAACCTAACACTGCGATGGTTTCATTCTTGAGCACTTCACGTGCCTTCTCAAGCGAGAACTCTTTGCTGGTGACAACTGTTTCTATAACGCCACCAAAATTCATTTCTGCCATATCTATACTATATTTTTATGTTTGCGGTATCATCTATACCGCTTGTTTTTGTTTTATTATATTTATTTCTATAATACGTCTGCAAAGGTAACACTTTATTATGAAATAACAAAATATTCTTTCAATCTTTTACAAATTTAATCATACTTCTGCAAACTTCTATCTCTTTTTCCATATCAGAAGTAACATTTTGCATCTTTCCATCACCACCGTTACATGATGCCGCCGACTTGGTTATGCGCACACAAAACTCATTTTCATCAGTCTGCTCCCTGTAAAAACTGAGTCTGTCGCCGTAATGGCTCTCGGCAACGTAGGCTATTTCCAAACGGCGAAGACGGTTTACCTTATACCAGTCAATGCCGAAAAGGTCGAGGACGTGTTCTATATACTTAACAGAATTAATGTGTCCGTTGACGTCGACATCACTATAATTGGTATCAATAACGCGCACGAGTTCTGCGCCATCACCCATTTTCACACGCGAACTCTTAGCTATCGGACACTCAAGGCCAGTCTCTACATACTGCATTATCTCTCCGTCGCGCACTGATAAGATATCTGCCGGCTGTCGTGTATCGGTATCTATCATTGCCCAAACGCTACGTCCGTAACCGTAAACCTTGCCAGTATTGGCATCTTCGACCTTGAAATTACGGTTGGTGAAATAGCGCATTGCGCTCTCTACCCATGTCTCGACATAGAAAGGAGTATATGCAACGGGCATCTCGTCCATCTCGATGGCAAGGCGTGAGAGTACCCAGGTCTTATGTATGGGATTAAGATAATTCATTCCAAAACCGCGGTCGTTGGAATGGAAATCGGCCGCATTGAGCATATGGTTGCCCAAATGTCCCATAAACAGGCTCTTGGAGAAATCGCAATGGAACGGTTCTGCCAAGAACTTGTAGCGTCCGGTCTTACTTAATGTTTCCATTCTCTATATTCTCCTGCTCATGAAGATACTTGCAAACAGGCTCATCGAAACTGCGGGTAACGGCAATGCGACCCGAACGGCTATACTGCAAGATGCAACCGAAACTGTCGAGCTTGTCATACAGGCCGGTTATATCCTCCGTAAGACCAGTCAAGAGAACCACACTGTATGTCGGATTAACTTCCATAATGCGTGCGTCGTGATGTCTGATAAGACGCGACACTTCCGGATTTTCCAACAAAACAGGAGTTGAGATCTTGTAAAGTCCTGTCTCATGAATAAAGACTTCTTCATCAGTGTAGTAGTTTGCCTTTACCACATCTATCTTTTTCTCTATCTGTTTGGTTATCTTCACAATCTGGTCGGGGTCGCTCCACGCCGTGATTGTGTATTTATGAATGCCGGCAATGCTCGAAGCCGACACATTAAGGCTCTCGATATTCACCTGCCGGCGTGTGAATACTGCGGTAATCTGATTCAGGATACCGGCTATATTCTCCGAATAAACGAGCAGCGTATAAAATTTCTTGTCTTCCATTTTCTTCTTACTTTTTACTGAAATCGGCTGTGTGGCACACGTTTTCAATTCTTTTTCCACAGCCACGGCATCGGGTTTCACTCTTCGGTGTTTATCTCCAACAACATTTCGTTAACGCTCTTGCCCGGAGGTGTCATCGGAAGTACGTTGTCATCTTCCTTTATAGCACACTCCAACAGGCACGGTCCGTCTGTCGCCACCAACTTTTCTACCTTCGCCTTAAGGTCCTTGCGGTCTATCACCACATCATAACAGATACCATATCCCTTACAAATACTTGAATAATCCGGGTTCAACATCTTTGTGAACGACTGGCGATGGTCGAAGAACATATCCTGCCACTGGCGCACATTGCCAAGATAATTGTTGTTTAGAAGAATTATCTTTACAGGCAATTGCTGCTCCATTATCGTTCCAAGTTCCTGAATACTCATCTGAAAACCGCCGTCACCGGTGAAGAAACAGATTGGCCGGTCCGTGCCATAGCAAGCTCCAACCGCTGCCGGCAAACCGAATCCCATCGTTCCGAGACCGCCGCTGGTAATGATAGAACGCTTGTTCTCATATTTGAAATAACGGCTTGAGAACATCTGATTCTGACCTACATCATTCACAAGTACGGCCTTTCCTTCTGTTGCCTCAGCCACAGCATTGACCACCTCCCCCATCAACAACGGGCCTTCGGTAGGATGAATGGCCGGTTCAATAACTTTCTCCACCTCCATATCGTGGTATTGAACAAAACTGTCGCGCCACTCCTGATGGGTATTTTTCTTCAAAAGGCGGGTTATCGCAGGCAGCGACTGTTTACAATCGCCTATTACCGCAACATCTGTCTTTATGTTTTTGTCAATCTCGGCAGGGTCGATGTCAAGGTGTATGACCTTCGCCTGCTTTGCGTATGTTGATGTCAATCCTGTTACACGGTCGCTGAAACGCATACCGATAGCTATCAGTACATCACATTCCTGCGTCTTCACGTTAGGCGCATAGTTGCCGTGCATACCCAGCATACCCACATTCAGCGGATGACTTGTGGGCAGAGCCGACAGTCCAAGCAGTGTTCTGCCTGCCGGAATATCTGCTTTCTCAAGAAATTCTACAAGTTCGTTTTGGGCATTTCCAAGTTCCACGCCCTGTCCGACGAGTGCCAAAGGACGCTTTGAGTTGTTTATCAGCTCCGCTGCGGCAACCACATCGGTATTTGAAATGATAGGATAAGGACGATAAGAACGCACGTGATCTACCTTCACCGGCTCCCATTTGCACTTATGAACCTGCGCGTCTTTCGGGAAGTCGAGTACGACAGGACCCGGACGACCGCTGCGTGCGATGTAGAAAGCACGGCTCACAGCCCACGCGATGTCCTCCGGACGGCGTATCTGATAGCTCCACTTTGATATTGGCTGAGCCACACCCACGAGGTCAACCTCCTGAAAGAAGTCTGTTCCCAGCACCATTGTGCCCACCTGTCCGGCGATAACGACCATCGGAGTGGAATCCATCATGGCGTCGGCAACACCCGTAAGGGTATTGGTAGCGCCCGGTCCGCTTGTAACAAGGCACACGCCCACGTCTCCGCTCACACGTGCATAGCCTTCCGCAGCATGGGCCGCAGCCTGCTCATGGCGCACCAAGATATGATCGAACGCTTTCTTTTCACCTCGTGTATAAGAATAGAGTGCATCGAATACCGGCATTATAGAGCCACCCGGATAACCGAAAATAGTCTTTACGCCCTCTGCCTGGAGCGAGCGCATCAATGCCTCCGCACCTGTAATAAGAGTCTCATCCTCTTTCATAGCCTCCTGTTTCGGAGCTGCTGTCAGACTCTTGTCCTTATTATCCTCTACCATTATATGTTATTCTGTTTCGTTTATACCTTATTATATATAGCCCTCACGGCTCTGTCTCTTTCTCTATATCTTCATCCAATTAGTCGGGAATGATTCTCACACCGCCCTTATCAGCAGAACTTACGCTCTGTGCGTATGCCCGCAAAGCCTTTGAGACAACGCGGTTACGCTTCAACGGCTGTTGAGGACGCGCCGCGAGTTCCTCATCCGACAGTTTCACATTGATTGAACGGTTTGGAATATCAATCTCGATGATGTCGCCGTCCTTTATCTTTCCGATGTTTCCACCGGCAGCAGCCTCTGGCGATATATGTCCGATACTAAGTCCGCTCGTTCCACCGGAGAAGCGTCCGTCAGTGATAAGCGCACATTCCTTACCCAAGTGCATACTCTTTATGTATGATGTCGGATAGAGCATTTCCTGCATTCCCGGTCCGCCTTTCGGGCCTTCGTGGGTTATCACCACGCAGTCGCCGCTCTTCACCTTGCCTCCAAGTATTCCCTCGCACGCATCTTCCTGAGAATCAAACACTACAGCAGGACCGCTAAAGTGCCAGATGCTTGAGTCTACGCCGGCTGTCTTCACCACGCAACCATCCTGTGCGATGTTTCCGAAAAGCACCGCCAAACCTCCGTCTTTTGTATAAGCGTGTTCCAAGTCGCGGATACAACCGTTGGCGCGGTCAGTATCAAGGCTTTCCCATTGAGTGTCTTGCGAGCCCATGACAGTAGAGAATCTGTTGCCCGGAGCACTATGATATATTCTATCAGCCTCAGCATCAACATCTTCCACAGTTACATCATACTTTTTCATAGCCTCGGCAAGCGTCATTCCGTCAACACGCTTGGTTGTTCCGTCTATCAATCCGCCCTTATCAAGCTCATTGAGAATACCAAGAATACCACCTGCACGGTTGCATTCCTGTACTGAATATTTCTGAGTGTTCGGCGCAAGTTTGCAAAGACAAGGCACCTTACGGCTCAACTTATCAATATCCTGCATCTTGAAATCAGCTCCTGCCTCCTGTGCCACGGCAAGAAGGTGAAGCACGGTGTTTGTACTTCCTCCCATTGCGATGTCGAGTGTCATTGCATTGAGGAACGCCTGACGTGTAGCGATATTCCGAGGAAGAACACTCTCATCGCCATCTTCATAATATGCAAAGGCATTCTTTACTATCTGACGTGCCGCATCCTTGAACAGCTGGATACGGTTCTTATGGGTTGCGAGTATAGAGCCGTTACCGGGAAGCGACAATCCGATGGCCTCGGTAAGCGAGTTCATTGAATTTGCCGTAAACATACCCGAGCAACTACCGCAGCCCGGACACGCGCAACTTTCAATCTTTCTCATGTCCTCATCGCTCACGGATGTGTCTGCGCCTTTAATCATTGCCGTAATAAGGTCGGCATTCTCACCTTTCCAACGACCGGCTTCCATCGGACCTCCCGAGCAGAATACGGCAGGAATATTCAGACGCATAGCCGCCATAAGCATTCCCGGCGTAACCTTATCACAGTTTGATATACAAATCATGGCATCAGCCTTATGCGCATTTACCATATATTCCACGGAGTCGGCAATGATATCTCGGCTCGGCAGGGAGTAGAGCATACCGTCATGTCCCATTGCTATACCATCATCTATGGCTATTGTATTGAACTCTGCGGCATAACATCCCATAGCTTCAATCTCTTTCTTCACGATTTGCCCTATCTCATGCAAATGTGTATGACCAGGAACAAACTGTGTAAATGAATTTACTATTGCTATTATAGGCTTCCCAAACTGCTCTTGCTTCATACCGGCAGCTACCCAAAGAGCCCTTGCACCTGCCATCTTTCTACCTTCCGTGCAAACTGCACTCCTCAACTGATGCTTCATATATAAAAAATCTTATTCCTTATTATCGTTCTGACCGTCACCATTACCAACGGAAGCGGTATTGGCTGCAAAGGTACACAGTTTTTATGTAACAGCCAACTTTTTTGCTATTATTATTTAGTATTAGTGATAAATCTAAAAGATAACGAGGTTATTTTCTTACAATCTCTAACATATTACAAATAAAATGTTTAAGTAATAAAAGCTATTCTACCACTTATCCATTAGCAACCGGAGGGAACGACAACTCCCTGTAATCCCTTTTAATTACATTAATCGCTCGCTTAACGCTGTTGAGATACTGACTGAACGCTGTTGAGGTACTGACTGAACGCTGTTGAGGTACTGACTGAACGCTGCCGAGGTACTGACTGAACACTGTTGAGGTACTGACTGAACACTGTTGAGGTACTGACTGAACACTGTTGAGGTACTGACTGAACACTGTTGAGGTACTGACTGAACACTGTTGCTACACTTGCGCCCTCTGACGAGGCAAAAGTATGGTGTCCGATGATGGCGCAGAGAAAATTTGCATGAAAGCAACTGTGTATTGACAAACGAAATAAGTCCCCGATGCTAAAAGCACCGGGGACTCTATCTTAGTAATAATCTTATTACTTTTTAATTAACCGAGGTTTCGATTACTTTACGTAAACGATAGCAAGACGGTTAGAAGTTGTGCCCTGTACACCCTTACCCGTAGCCTCGTCAACAACTACGCCACGGCCTTTGAGGTAATCAGCAACAACATTTGCACGATCCTGAGACAGCTTGTCGTTGATAGCCTTGCTTCCTTCCGGAGATGCTGTACCTACGATCTGAACGTGCTTGCCTTCTGCAACTTCGTCAAGAGCCTTCTTAGCGTCAGCTGTGAGAACAGACTTACCCTGAGCGAATGTTACGAAAATCAGGTCAGATACGCTAACTTCCTTAACAACTTCCTTAGCAGGAACCTCTACGATCTTCTCAACAACCTGCGGCTTGCGGTTACGGAGTTCGTTGATCTGAGCGTTCAAAGCATCGATTTCAGCCTGATCACGGAGCTCAGCAATCTTGAAGTTGTGAGTACCGTTAGAGTTCTTGAACTTGTAGATAAGACCTGCGTTGAGCTGAACCATAGAGTTGTTCAAGTTGTATGCGCCATTGTGACCAAGACCATTGTTTCCAGCAAGTGCCCATGTGATAGATGGCTCTACATATACCTGCCACTCCTTGTTACCACCGAAGTTGTAAGCAAGGTCAAGACCAGCCTTAGATGTCAGAGCGTCTGAACGGTTGCCTTCAAGTGCTGTGCAGCTGAATGTGTGTCCCCAGCCCATACCATAGACTGCGATAACTTCAAATGCACGTGGCTCACCTTTGTAACCACCGAAGAGGTTGCTCATGTTTACAGTTCCGAGCAAAGAAGTGTTCAAGAACTTTGCTACTGTGTGAGAACCATAGTGATAACCATTAGCTCTATCGTTGAAATATACGTTGCTCTCAACTGCGAGACCAAATACCGGAGTCATCCAGCGACCTACACGAAGACCTGCATTTGCATTCAGGTTACTCAACCAACGGTTTTCTGTTGTCTTTGTAGCAACACCACCATTGATACCAACATAAACGTTGTCAAAGATTTTGCTTTCCTGTACAGTCTGAGCTGATACAGAAACTGCCATTGCAGCAGCTGCAAACATTAAAACTAACTTTTTCATTTTTCTCTCTTATTTAAATTAATAATTAATTATAATCCCTCTCTATTTTGGTGCAAAGTAATAAAAAATTAATGTAACAGCCAAATTATTTCTTATTAATTTCGTATTTTAGAACAAAAAAGGGAACAAAAGAAACATAAAAACCAACTTTATCACATGATTTTAGCTTTTGTAAGGCGTTTAATGAAAAAAGCCCGTGCGCATCACTGCGGGCGGGCTTCCAAATTAGAGAGTTATAAAAAAATCAAGTTTTCTATTTGTTTGTATTTATTTCTTCGTTCTAATTACACCTTATTATATAATAATATATGTTACGCCTATTATATATAATATATGCCACTTTTTGTGCATTATTGCTTAGATATAATCTTCATGCCCTCTTCCACGGCCTGCATATTGAGTGGTATGAGTCCATGATGTCGTTCAGGAAGACTTTTGTAGAGTGCTTTTTGTAATCCCTCGGTACTTACAACCGGACATACTTTGAGCAAGCCTCCGAGTACAATCATATTGAACACCTTAGAGTTTTTCATCTCGGCCGCCTTGTCCATAGCGTCAATACGATACACTTCGATGTCGGTACGTGTAGGCGGATTGATGACTCCGTAGCCGTCGTAGATGAGAATGCCACCGGGCTTAATCTTCGACTCAAACTTATCAAGCGATGGCTGGTTCAAAACTATGGCAACATCGTACTTACTAAGTATTGGCGAAGAAACGCGCTCATCGCTCACAATGACCGTAACATTGGCCGTTCCGCCACGCTGCTCCGGTCCGTAAGCCGGCATCCAGGTTACTTCCTTGTCTTCCATCAATCCGGAATATGCCAGAATCTTACCCATAGAGAGTACGCCCTGACCTCCGAATCCACTTATAATTATTTCCTTTTTCATAAATCAGTCGTATCTTTTAGGTCGCCTTTGTGATAAAATTCAAACATATTCTCTTCCATCCATTGGTTGGCTTTCACAGGAGAGAGTTTCCAACCGCTGTTACAAGTAGAAACAATCTCGACAAGCGATGAGCCCTTGCCTTGCATCGATGCCTCGAAAGCCTTGCGGATGGCCTTTTTCGCCTTGCGGATAGCAGCTACATTCTCCACACTCTGACGCGTGACATAGCACGTTCCTTCGAGTTGGGCAGCCATCTCTGTGATTTTAAGAGGATAGCCATGAAGCTGTGGGTCGCGCCCGTAAGGGCAAGTGGCTGTCTTCTGACCGATAAGAGTCGTCGGTGCCATCTGTCCACCCGTCATGCCGTAAATAGCGTTATTGATGAAGATGATTGTGATATTCTCACCACGGTTCAATGCGTGGATAGTCTCACAAGTACCAATACAAGCAAGGTCGCCATCACCCTGATAAGTGAACACAAGACGGTCGGGCATAAGTCGCTTAAGAGCAGTAGCCACAGCCGGAGCACGTCCGTGAGCAGCTTCCTGCCAGTCGATGTCGAGATAACGATAGGCAAACACCGCACAACCTACCGGCGACACGGCAACGGTCTTGTCTTCCATACCCATTTCTTCGATAATCTCGGCCACAAGCTTATGAACTACGCCATGCGAACATCCCGGACAATAGTGCATCGGGGTGTCGTTCATCAGTGTCGGCTTCTTATATACAAGGTTTTCCGGGCTTATTATATCGTTCATAACAGCTTCTCCTTTAATACGTTAACAATTTCTTCGGGTTCGGGAACAATTCCTCCGAGACGGCCGAAATGTTCCACGCGCTCCTCGCCATTGACAGCCAGACGCACGTCATCTACCATCTGACCGGCATTTATCTCTACAACAAGCACGCCATTTGTCTTCCTCGCCATTTCCGCTATTTGCTTCTCGGGGAACGGCCAAAGCGTGATAGGACGGAAAAGCCCCACCTTGATGCCTTCCTCGCGGGCTATCTCGATGGCTTTCTCGGCCAGTCGGGCAGCACTTCCGAACGCAACAATCATGTAGTCGGCATCTTCCATCTGCATGGTCTCATAGCGCACCTCCTTCTCCTTTATCTCGTTATACTTGGCTTGCAAGTGCAAGTTACGCTGTTCCATCACCTCCGGCTTCAACTCAAGCGATGTTATTATATTCGGCTGACGTTCCTTTGAACGTCCCACCGTTGCCCACGGACATTCCTTGCGTATCTGTTCATCGGTGCGACGGGGCTTCATCGGAGGCATTACCACCTTCTCCATCATCTGACCGATGACACCATCACTAAGAATCATAGCAGGGTTGCGATACTTGAACGCAAGCTCGAAAGCAAGATCCATGAAATCGGCCATCTCCTGAACGGAGTTCGGAGCAAGCACAATCACGTTGTAGTCGCCGTTTCCACCGCCACGTGTCGCCTGAAAATAATCACTTTGAGACGGCTGGATGGTTCCAAGTCCCGGTCCTCCACGCTGCACATTCACTATCACGCCCGGAAGCTCCGCACCTGCCATATAGGAAATGCCTTCCTGCATAAGAGCCACACCGGGACTTGACGATGATGTGAATACGCGCTTGCCGGCACCTGCACCGCCATAAATCATATTGATAGAAGCCACCTCGCTCTCCGCCTGAAGAACCACCATACCGGTTGTCTCCCACGGTTTTAGCTCGGCGAGTGTTTCCAAGACCTCACTTTGCGGAGTTATAGGATAGCCGAAATAGCCATCGGCACCGCAACGAATGGCTGCATGGGCTATCGCCTCATTGCCTTTCATCAATGTTACTTCCTTTTCTGCCATATTCTACTCCTCCACCTTTTTACGATAAACGGTTATACATCCATCCGGACACACGATGGCACACGATGAACAGCCGACACACCTCTCAGCATTTACCGGCTCCACATAGGGATACCCGTGTACGTTTACCTTCTTTTGCGCAATGGTAATCACCTCCTGAGGACAGGCAACAACGCATAGTTGACAGCCCTTACACCTGTCGGTGTTCACCACTATTGCTCCTTTGATTTTGCTCATATTATTAAATTTAAGAAGTCTCTTTTTTATTCCACTAAAGGCGCACGCCTTTGTCCGAAAGCATTCCGACGATAACGGCCGGGCTTATGGATTATATGCGTCCTTATTATAGAAGTTAAGTATGTCGTCGAGCATCCGCTTGGCTTCTACGGCAGGCGAATCAGGGTCGAGTTCAATAGCTTCCAAATAGCAGTCGATGGCGTGTTTCCAATCGCTCTGCCGCCTGTACTCATTGCCTTTCTGATACCACTCCTCAGCCGTCATACCTTATTTTATTTATAAAACTCTTTCTTTCCTGCCGACAAAGTGTTCTTCATCAGCGAGCATATCGTCATTGGACCGACACCGCCGGGTACCGGAGTGATATACGAACACTTCTCTGCCACTTCGTCGAACTTGACATCGCCATTCAGGCGGAAGCCACTCTTGCGCGTAGCGTCCGGCACACGGGTTGTGCCAACATCGATTATCACGGCACCATCTTTCACCATATCGGCTGTTACGAAGTCAGGACGGCCTATCGCCGCAATGATGATGTCGGCCTCGCTGCACTCTTTCTTCAAGTCCTTTGAGCGGCTGTGGCATACGGTAACGGTCGAGTCGCCATATTGCTTCTGCATCATGAGTTGAGCCATCGGCTTACCCACAATGTTGGAACGTCCGAGCACGACACACTTCTTGCCACTTGTCTCTATATTATAATGTCTCAGCAACGTGAGTATTCCGAGCGGAGTGGCCGAGATGAAACAAGGCAATCCGATAGCCATACGCCCAACATTGATGGGATGGAATCCGTCCACATCCTTGCGATAGTCTATTGCCTCGATAATCTTCTGCTCGTCGATGTGCTTCGGGAGCGGAAGTTGAACGATAAATCCGTCAACGTCGGCATCCTTATTGAGCTTGTCTACACACGCCAAGAGTTCTTCCTCCGTAACGTCATCCTCATATCGAATGAGCGTAGACTTGAATCCGCATTGCTCGCAAGCCAGCACCTTGTTCTTCACGTATGTCTCCGAACCACCGTCATGCCCTACGAGAACGGCTGCCAGATGGGGCTGTTTGCCACCATCCGCCATAATTTTCTTCACCTCCCCGGCTATCTCTGCCTTAATCGCCGTAGCCGTTGCCTTTCCATCTATCAGTTGCATAATATTCTTATCTTTTAGAATTTGGGCATTCCGGGCATACCTTTCATCCGACCCATCATACCAGCCATTTTAGAACCTGTCATCATCTTCATCATCTTGCGCGTCTGGTCGAACTGCTTTATCAGGCGGTTCACCTCCTGAATGCTCGTCCCCGAACCTTTGGCAATACGCTGACGACGACTTGTATTGAGCAGTTCTGGGTTTGTACGCTCCTTCGGGGTCATACTCTGAATTATAGCCTCGATACCTTTGAAAGCATTGTCGTCGATATCAACGTCGCGTATGGCCTTGCCCACACCGGGAATCATCGCCGCAAGATCTTTAATATTACCCATTTTCTTGATTTGCTGAATCTGATTCATGAAGTCGTTGAAGTCGAACTGATTCTTCTGAATCTTCTTCTGAAGCCGGCGTGCCTCCTCCTCATCGAACTGCTCCTGAGCTCGCTCCACGAGGCTGACAACATCTCCCATTCCGAGAATACGGTCGGCCATACGCTCAGGGTGGAACACATCGATAGCTTCCATCTTCTCGCCCGTTCCGATAAACTTGATAGGCTTCGTAACCACCGTGCGTATCGAGAGAGCCGCACCGCCACGGGTATCGCCATCGAGCTTGGTCAAGACCACGCCGTCAAAGTCCAAACGGTCGTTGAATTCCTTAGCCGTATTTACAGCATCCTGTCCTGTCATGGAGTCGACAACAAACAGAGTCTCGTTGGGATTAACGTGATTCTTCAAGCCCTCTATCTCGTTCATCATCTCCTCATCCACTGCCAATCGGCCTGCCGTATCGATGATAACAGTATCGTAGCCTTTTGCCTTTGCCTCGCGGATGGCATTGTCGGCAATCTCGTTCACGTTCTTGTTCTCCGGTTCGCTATATACCGGTACGCCCACCTGCTCGCCAACGACCATAAGCTGCTGGATGGCTGCCGGACGATATACGTCGCAAGCTACGAGCAACGGTTTCTTGTGCTTCTTGTTCTTGAGCATATTGGCGAGCTTTCCGCTAAACGTGGTCTTACCAGAACCCTGCAAACCGCTCATCAAGACTATCGACGGCCTGCCTTCGAGCTTCAACTCCACGGCCTCGCCACCCATCAGACTTGCCAACTCGTCATGTACGAGCTTCACCATCAACTGACCCGGCTTCACAGCCGTCAGCACGTTCATACCCAAAGCCTTCTGCTTCACGGTATCGGTAAATGTTTTGGCAACTTTATAGTTAACGTCGGCATCAAGCAGCGCGCGACGCACATCTTTCAGAGTTTCCGCAACGTTTATCTCGGTAATCTTTCCCTCTCCCTTAAGTATCTTAAACGAGCGTTCAAGTCTATCACTTAAATTTTCAAACATAGTTTAATTCAGATATATAACAAATAGCGGACGCTTTTCGTCCGATAAACCCTAATTTCTCTCGCAAAATTACTAAAAATGCCATAAACGAAAGAGATTGCGTCTGCCCTATTTCAATTATTTTTATATTGTTAACTAAATCCTGCTCACATCCATTAGGCATGTGCAATGGATTTTCAAAAAAAATTATATAAAAGTATTTCAGACGAGGTACCGAAGTAATCTGGCTGTAGTATTGCAGTATTCGGGCTTCAGTACTAAAGTAATCAGGGCTGCAATACTGGAGTAATTCAGGTTTAGTACTGAAGTAATCTTGGTCTTAGTACTGAAGTATTTTGGCCTTAATTGTGAGTCATTCCGTATCTGATTGATAATCAAGGAGAAACAAACCATTTAAAATTTTAGCTATAAGTTGTTGCCAAATGACCTCTTTAAGAAAAAATTATAACTATAATTTTAAGCAAAAAGAATGCGATGAGGATTTCATCGCACGATTTCCCAGCTTTTTCCTTATGTTTTAGCTACGAATTAACGTAGTTTGTACCTCGCTGTTTCTTGAATTGGATATGGCATTGATTTTCAGCAGTGGTAAGTAATTTCTCGACAACTATCTCCGACACTCAAATCATCAAGACGCCTGCTTTGCGTCGCGCTATAAAGCTCTTTCCACACTTCACTAATCATGTGTCAATTCAGCGAAATCTTCAAATAAACCATTTCGTGGTGGCTAATATCATAAGAACGCAAATATAGACGATTATTTTTGTGCCAAAAAATCTGCTTATAATGTTCATCCTCAAATGTAAACAGACTGTAGTTTCCACTATAATCAGTGTTCTTGTAGGCTTGTATTTCATAAATCATATTTCCTCGCTTCTCAAAGAAATGCAAGTCTAATTTTATATCGCAATCATCAAGAACTTGACAAACATAAATGCCATTTTTGTTCACTGCTATTGGTTCAAATAATGTTCTTATGATTAGCTTGCCGTTTGTTGAATCATACCACCACACGGTATTGTTATGATAGTCCATAGGGGCCTTGAAACCAACTAATTTCAAACCGGGATAATATAGCAGATTATCAATACGATATAATTCATCGTCTGTTACATATTCAGATATCGCACACCCATCAACTGAATCCAAATCAACTATTTGTTCTCTTGCGTCTTGAAAAATTTTATTCAAAACGTCATATTGAGCAATAGAATCCACACGTTGAGGATAGATATTATAATCATCGGATGTGCTATCCGCCTGTATATACTCCTCTTTGCTGATTTTTTCTACCGAAAAAACAGCTTGCGCAACTGCAACATCAGAATCTGCATTGACTTCCTTAGAGTTGCTATTACAGGATATTATAATTATAGGAATGAGCAATATCCAAAATCTCTTATCGGTCAACTTCATTTATTACCCCTCTTTCTTCCATAAGCAGATAAATATGAATAATGCTAATATCAAATTCCCCCACATCATTATAGATACCACATCTACTGCGAACTTTTGGCTTTCTATTGGATAATTGTATTGTAGATGCAACCGCCATAAACTGTTATTTATCACGCCATAGTATATGCCGAACAAAAATAATTCCACATATACCAGAATAGTCAACACCGTGCCACCCAACATCTTCTGCTACTTTTTCATTTTAGCATCTTCCTATCGTTGTCTCCGCTTTCCAAGACGCTCATCTGATGAATGGCTATCTGGTTCAGTTTCACAAGACGCTCGCTCTGCGTCATGCCCTGCTCGATGAAAACCGCGTTGAGATTTTCCATATTCGACAGGCAGATAAGTTCATTGACTGTGGCGTAGTCGCGTATATTTCCTTTGAGGTCGGGATTGACTTCGCGCCATTGCTTTGCCGTCACACCGAACATCGCCACATTGAGTACATCAGCTTCATTGGCATAGATGATGCTTGCCTGTGCCGGAGTAACTTCCGCAGGGATAAGGTTCTGCTTTATGGCATCGGTATGTATGCGATAGTTGATTTTCGACAATTCGCGTTTCGCCGACCAACCCAATAATCTTTGTTCTTCCGTCTTTAACCGCTGAAATTCCTCGATAAGATAAAGTTTGAACGGCACGCTTATTGCAGACCCAAATTCAAAGGCAATGTCCTTATGTGCGTATGTGCCTCCATAGCGACCTTTCTTCACTATTATTCCGATTGCATTTGTGCGTTCTATCCATTCCGATGCACTCAACACAAAGGACGGCAAACCTGCACTCATTCTAAAGTGGTCAAATTCGACCACTTTGAAATCATGGTTATGAATCACCTCCCAAGTACCAAGAAATTCAATCGTGTAGCGGTTTCGTAACCAATTCTTGATTATATCGGCAGAACGATTATCGCCCTCTTTAGCAGTTGCCATATCTGTGAGGGAGATATAATCCTGTTCTTCTAATGAAAGAACAGTGATGGGTGTATTTTGAACGATAATTTTAGACATTATTTCATATATGGCATATATGTCAATACGCAAAGTTACACATTTTCGCTGACATACAGCATATTCCCTTCAAATTTTATGTTTTTTGCTTTCAATCATAAATAAAAAAAATACACATGAAGTATTCCCAATCCCCCCATCCTCATTCCTCATCCTCACTTATCATATCTCTGCCCGACATCAGTTTCAGAACTAAAGGCAGATGGTCGCTGTAACCGTCATTGTAATGATAGCCGATAAAGAATCGTTTGGGACGAACGCCACCATATTTCGGGTCTTCTTCTATCAAGAAAGGGGCATCGTGGACGCTGCAAGAATACACAGAAGGCGATAAAGACTCGCTAACGAGAATCTGGTCGAGACTGCCCCACTCGCCATGATAGCGGTATGTACCCTTCGCGCCATTGCTTCCACGGGCGTTTTTTGAAACATTCCGCATACCGCCATGAACATAGATATGACACAAGGAGGCATCGTCGGCATAGTCGTTGAAATCGCCGAGAGCAATGATGCGGGCGTCGGGAGAAAGTTGATGTATGGAATCTACAGACTCTACAAGGCGTCGAGCCACGTGCAGACGGTATGGCCGGGTACTATGCTCGCCCCCGGAACGGCTCGGAGCATGAACGACAAAGACATGGAGGGTGTCGCCCGTTATCAACTCTCCCGAGACATAAAGGATGTCGCGGGTGGGCTTCATGTCCTTTAGCGGGCGGACACGCAAAGGATAATGGTTTATGAGGTGAAAGGAAAAGGGCGAATAGAGAAGTGCCACATCGACGCCCCGCAGGTCGGGCGAGTCGGTCATGACATAATCATAATGAGCCTTGCGCAAAAGAGAACGCCGTGTAAGGTCGTACATCACCGTGTCGTTCTCGACCTCACACAACGCTACGATGTCGGGCAATGCCCACTTGCCGGAGTCTTCTCCGCAAGAGAGTATAGCCTGCCCTATATGGTTCAGCTTCTGCCAATAACGATAATGGCTCCAATGACGTGTCCCGTCGGGAGTAAATTCTATATCATTCTTCAATGTATCGTGGGTACAATCAAAGAGATTTTCCACGTTATACTCCACAACGGTAAGTCTCTCCTGCTGAGCGGAAGCTGTAGCCGCAAGCAACAGGAGCAATGAAAATGAGAGCCATCTCAGGGTATACGAATCAAGTCTCACTGCTTCTTTATCTCGATATCCCGCCTCACATTGTTGCGGATTTTCGTAAGATAAGCCTTCATACCGGCAGCGTCCTTGTTGTCGATAATCTCCAAAAGTTCCTTCAACTCGGTGCGAATCTGTGCCACCTGATCGTGGGTGTATGGGTTGAAGAGGATTTCCTGCAAAAGATAATCGTCCTCGTTGAGCACGCCTTTGGCTATTCCCATGTGGCGTTTAAAGGTTGTTCCGGGTGCGTCCTGATGCTTCATTACGGCAGCGAACACGAAGGTGGAGACGAAGGGGATACTCAATGAGTAGGCCACGGTGCGGTCGTGCTCGTCGAAGGTGTATTCGTAGATATTCAGTCCGAGACGGCTATACAGGTCTTTGAAGAAGATGCGTCCCATGTAATCGCCCTCGGTGATGATTATTGCGTTCTCCTCGGATAGCTGGTTGAGGTTGGCAAAGGTTGGACCGAACATCGGGTGCGTACTGGCAAACGGGTGGCCACTCTTCTCATACCATTCTTTCAGACCTGTCTTCACCGACGAGATGTCGCTGATGATACATTCTTTCGGCAGATATGGCAGCACTTCCTCGAATGCGGGAATGGTGTATTTCACCGTTACGGCATTGATGACGAGTTCGGGCTTGAACTCCTTTATCTCCTCAAGAGTCTGAAAGCGCTGACAGTTATACGTGAAGCGCAACCGCTTGGGGTCTTTCTCATACACTCCGACTTCATGGTCGAAACTCAGCAGGTCGATGAAGAAACTTCCCATCTTGCCTGCGCCTAACACTAATATCTTCATTTTCTAAAAGGATACTTAAAGTTGACAAGAGAACAAGTTGACGAGTATATAAGTTGATACTTTAGTTGACAAATGGATGAGTTAATTGTCAAACAGCTACCGCTAACAAAGCAAGCAACTTGTATACCCGTCCACTTATCACCTAAAGTATCACCCCGTCCACTTGTCAACTAAAAAACTACTCGTCAACTCACTTATTAATAATTTCTAATTGCTGACGCACGCTTTCCTCGTGAATACCCTCAAAGATTTGCGCAATAAAGTCGGCCGACATTCCACAGAGTGCGCCTTGTGCTCCGCGCTTCTCCAAAATCTCATTGTAGCGGTTTGCCTGCAATACCGTCATATTATGTTCCTTCTTGTACTGACCTATCTCACGGCACACACGCATACGCTTGGCGAGGAGAGACATCAGGTCGTTGTCGAGTTCGTCAATCTGCTTACGAAGTATCTGAATGTCCTCTGTGGTGCTTGTCTCATCGCGGATTACGAGCAACGACAGGATGTAGTCGAGTACGTCGGGCGTAACCTGCTGCTTTGCATCGCTCCATGCGCAATCGGGATTGCAATGACTCTCTACGATAAGGCCCTCAAAACCGAGGTCCATTGCCTGTTGGCAAAGCGGTGCGATGAGTTCGCGACGGCCTCCTATGTGGCTTGGGTCGCAAATGATAGGCAGTTCTGGGATGCGGCGATGAAGTTCTATAGGTATCTGCCACATCGGCAAGTTGCGATATATTTTCTTATCGTAGCTTGAAAAGCCGCGGTGAATGGCTGCCATCCGTTTTATGCCGGCTTGGTTGATGCGCTCCATAGCTCCAATCCAAAGTTCCAAATCGGGATTCACAGGGTTCTTTACGAACACGGGGACATCGATACCGCGCAAAGAGTCGGCGAGTGCCTGCATGGCAAACGGATTGGCGGTAGTGCGCGCTCCAATCCATAGGATATCGATGCCGTATTTCAGGGCAAGTTCCACGTGTTCCGGCGTAGCCACTTCGGTAGATACAAGCATACCGGTTTCTTCCTTAACACGCTTCATCCAGGGCAGTGCCATCTCACCATTACCCTCGAATCCGCCCGGTTTAGTACGCGGTTTCCACACACCTGCACGGAAGATATGGCATCCTTTTTGTGCGAGTTGTGTCGCGGTTGTCATCACTTGTTCCTCCGTCTCGGCCGAACACGGACCTGCAATGACGAAAGGACGCTCATTGTCACTCGGTAAATTTAATGGTTGTAATTCTAATTCCATATCTGTTATTATATTAATTTCATTTTAT